>FUWD012861003.1_pt1 | contig 18411 bp, 20 predicted proteins | sample 1063281 | NCBI WGS metagenome assembly FUWD01 (sample SAMEA79048168, study PRJEB19326) | metagenome | biome: marine | reverse complement strand
GAAAAAATCTCATCAAACTTCAATCTGGATTTTAAATTTAAATCTTTGATTGAACGACTAGAGTTAATCTTAAATGAAAATTCATTTTCAGTTTCCATTAATATTTCCTTTTTTTCCAAAAAATCTAAATTAAAATTAAATAATTTTGAAAATGTATTCGGTTTTATTAAACCTTTTTTGTTCTTTAAATCACCTTTAACTTCAAAATTTTTTCCTATATTGGTGATGCTAATTTTTTTTGATTGAAAATCTATATTATCATATTTCAAATTAATATTATCAAAATCAAATGTATGATCTTTAATATTAAAATTTAAATTAATGTTACTTACATAAGTCTTATTAAATAGATTTAAGTTAGTATCCCTTATCTCTCCAGTAATTTCGTAGGTAAAATTATTTTTATTTTTTGGATCAAAGTAAACATTTCCTATAGCTTGTATATTTCCGCTTTCAATCTGATTAAAAATTACGAATCGAGGTATGTTAAATTTGTAAGAATTTAAGAAATTAGTTATATTTTTAATTGAATTTTCTTTAGAAATTATTTTAATTTTTTTAATTGAATTGTCATTTCTGATAAATTTTATTAAATCTAAATTTATATCAATATCAGATAGGTCGATGAATTCATTATCGATATAAACTTTAGTATTCTTGATATTTATTTTTATTGTTTTTTCACTTAAATTTAATTTGAAATAAACATTGTTTAATTTTAAAGAAATTTTAGGATCAATTTCTTTAATCTTTACATTAATTAAATCGTTAAATTTATTTGTTTTGATTCCATAAACACTTAAATAGATTAGAATTAAAATAATTAATCCAATTATTGATAAACTTGAAATTAAAATATATTTACGCATTTAATTGATATAGTGAGTTTTCTAGAAAATTATCTATATCTCCATCCAAAACCTTATCTGGATTTGAGCTTTCATAATTTGTTCTGCTGTCTTTTACCATTCTATAAGGATGTAAAACATAAGATCTAATTTGATGACCCCAACCAATATCTGATTTAGAGTTCTCTATATTTTCAGATTCTTTTTCTCTTTTTTGTAATTCAAATTCGTAAAGTCTTGCTTTTAACATTTTCATGCAGGTCTTCTTTATTTTTATGTTGCGATCTTTCATTTTGACATTGTACCACAATTTTGCTTGGAATGTGCGTTATCCTAACAGCACTGTCAGTGGTATTTACATGCTGTCCACCAGCACCACTTGATCTGTAAGTATCAATTCGTAAATCTTTCTCGGATATTTCTATATCTATATCTTCGTTAATTACTGGATATACCCAAACGCTTGCGAAACTTGTATGCCTTCTTGCTCCAGAATCAAAAGGAGAAATTCTTACTAAACGATGAATTCCTGACTCTGATTTTAATAAACCATAAATGTAATCACCAGAAATTTTTATTATAGAAGACTTTATACCCGCTTCATCTCCTCGGTGTTCACTAATTATTTCTATATTATATCCCTTGTTAGAAGCCCATTTCATATACATTCGTCTCAACATTTCTGCCCAATCTTGGCTTTCTGTTCCACCTGCTCCAGCATGAAATTCTAGATAACTATCTAAAATATCATTTTCATTAGATAAAAAGCATTTAATTTCTAATTTTTTAACTACTTTTTTTAAATTTTTAAATTTATTTAACGTTTCATCAATGATTTGTTTATTATTCTCTTCATTGGCTAAAAGAAAAATATCGTACAAATCTTTCTCTTCCTTTTTTGATTCTTTGTAGGAGTTGATTAAAAGATCAATATTTTTTTTTTCTTTTAATATTTTTTCTGCTTCAATTCTATTATCCCAAAAATTAGGACTTTCGATTAGATGATTTAATTTGTTAAGTTTTGACTCAATATTCTGCTTTTCAAAGAAACCCCTTAATTCTTTGATTAATTTTTTGAATTTCTAACTTATGTTTTTCTATATCTTGTTCCATTAATAAAACTTTAATATATCATTTTTCGAAATTTTGTAATTTAAGTCATCAATACCAATATTTAATTGATTTTCAAATTTTTCTTTTTTAAATGACTCTATTATTATTTTTTTTGATCCAAAATCTGCTTTTTTTCCAGTATTTGCGTCAACAACCATCATTTTAATATTTTTTGCTACTTTAAAAGGTCTGGCCTCATAATTATTGACTACATTTTTAACAAATTCTTTAAATATTGGCATTGCTGTTTTTGATCCTGTTTCAAATTTTCCAAGACTTTGTGGAGTATCGTGTCCAACATAAACGCCTATGACTAAATTTGATGTAAATCCTACAAACCAAGTATCGGTATTTTTATTTGTTGTTCCTGTTTTGCCTGCAAGTTCTAAATTTAATTCTCTAAGACCTTTTCCTGTGCCTCTTTTAATGACACCTTCTAATATTGAAGTCATCTGATATGCAGTTTGTGGGGAAAAAATTTGTTTAAAATTGTTTTTAATTTTTGGAATCTGTTTTCCTTTAAAAGAAATTTGATCACAATTTTCACAAAATCTTTTTTCATTATTAAATATAGTGTTTCCTTCGCTATCTTGAATTCGATCAATTAAAATTGGATTTACTAACTTTCCTCCATTAACAAAAGAACAATAAGCTGTTGTTAATTTTAACAACGTTGTCTCTGCAGACCCAAGAGAAATTGACATAAGCTCATCTGGATTTTCATAAATATTTAGTTTTTTTGAAAAATTTATAATCTTGTCAATTCCAAGTTCTAGCGCAACTCTAACTGTCATTAAATTTCTTGATTTTTCTACTCCTGTTCTCAATGTTGAAGGTCCATAAAATTTTTTACCATAATTCTCTGGTTTCCACATTTTTAAATCATTTCCTTGGTCTAAAACTATTGGAGCATCTAAAATTAAAGTTGAAGGAGTAAAATTATTTTCTAAAGCTAGTGCATATACAAATGGTTTAAAAGCTGAGCCCGGTTGTCTTAAAGCTTGTGTAGCCCTATTGAATTCACTTTTTTTAAAACTAAAACCTCCTGACATCGAAAGGACTCTTCCGCTGTAAGGATCCATAACAACTATTCCTCCATTTGCTTGGGGTAATTGTTGTAAGCTATAATTTCCTTCATTTATTTTTTTTACGTATATAATATCTCCTGCTTTAAATAATTGACTAAATTTTTTTCTAGTCCAATTAATATTTTCGTATTTGATTATGCCACTATGGTTATCTGTTGTTTCTATGACTGCTTCAAATTTATCTATCCTTTTAACAATGGCTACATTCCAACCAATAGAATTTTCTAATTTAAACTTTTCTAAACTTTTTTTCCATTTATCATTTAATTTTTTATTAGTAAGAGGTCCTCTCCATCCTTTCCTTCTATCATATTTTACCAATCCATGTCTTAATGCTTTTGTTGCAATATTTTGTAAATCTAAGTTTAGTGGTGTTTTTATGTTAAAACCTTGTTTATAAACTTTATCGAAACCATATTTTTCAACAACATTCTTTCTCACATCTTCAATAAAATATCTTGAATCTTCCAAAAAGATTCTTTTTCTTTTTTTTAATTTAATTTCAGATTTAACCAAATTATTATGTTGTTTCTTATTGATGAAAGAGTTTTCAAGAAGATTATTAATAACAAGATTTCTTCTATGTTTGGCTAATTCTTTATTCTTATATGGATTATATTTGCTCGGTGCTTTGGGAAGTCCCGCTAATAAAGCAGCTTCCGAGTAATTCAATTCGCTTATTGGTTTATCAAAATATCTAAGGCTAGCTGATGCAATACCATAAGCTCTTTCTCCTAAATATATTTGGTTCAAGTATAATTCTAAAATTCTTTCTTTAGATAATGCTCGTTCTATTCTAAATGCCAGAATTGCCTCTTTTATTTTTCTATCAATGCTAACTTCATTTGTTAATAAAAAATTTTTTGCCACTTGCTGAGTTATTGTTGAAGCTCCTTCTAATCTTTTTGATTTTAAAATGTTATAAATGTTATTTTTAATTGCTCTAATTACACCTTTTGCATCTACACCTGGATGTTTAAAAAAATTTTTGTCTTCAGCAGATAAAAAAGAATTTATAACCTTTATTGGTATTGCGCTAAAAGGAACAAAAATCCTTTTTTCAGAGGAAAAATCGCTAACTAAAACACCTTTTCCTGAATACATTTTGCTAGAAACGGCCGGTTTGTAACTTTTTAAATATTTATAATCAGGCAATTTATTTGAATATGTCCAAAGAATTGAGATTATTGTTACGATAGATGCGGTAGATATTATCGTAAAAATAATTAGAATTTTTTTTATAAAACTGCTCATTTTAGTTTAATTTACTTGATGAATTTGTTATTGTTGTGGCACCTAATTTACAAATAAACCTATGAAAAAATATCAAAATTTATGTCTAAAAAAATGTATATTGATGCATCGCATCCAAATGAAACTAGAGTTGTTCTTAAAAATGATAATAATATCGAAGACTATGAATATGAAAGCGTTAACAACGCTCTTATAAAGAATAACATTTATTTAGGCAAAGTAAGCAGGATTGAACCATCTTTACAAGCAGCGTTTGTCGATTTTGGAAGAGAAAGACATGGTTTCCTATCATTTAATGATATTCAGTCTGATTATTATCAGTTACCTCAAAGTGATTTAGATAAAATAAAAGAAGAAGAAGAAAAACTTAGAGAAGAACTGTTAAAAGAAAGTGAAAGAAATGAAGAACAAATTTTAGAAGAAAATGATGGAGTTAAATTAAGAGATCCTGATGAAAATACAAAGGAAGAAAATAGTAATAATAAAATTAGCGATAAAAGATTTCCCATCAAAGAGATATAAAATTCAAGAGGTAATTAAACCAAACCAAGTAATTCTAGTACAAGTGCTTAAAGACGAAAGAGGACTTAAAGGAGCGGCCCTTAGCACATTTATAAGTATAGCTGGAAAGTATATAGTTCTTATGCCTAATACCGCAAAAGGAGGTGGAATATCTAGAAAAATATTCAATCCTGGTGAAAGAAAAAAAATAAGAAATATACTAAATGAAATTAAAATTCCAAAAGAGATGGGAATAATTGTAAGAACAGCCGGTTCTAACAAAACTAAAAATGAAATAGAAGGTGATTTAAAAAATTTAATAACAGTTTGGAATTTAATTAAAGAGAATGCACTGAACTCCATAGCTCCATCACTAATACATCAAGAAAGCGATATTATTAAAAGAAGTATAAGAGATATGTATGATGATGAGACTCAAATTATAATTATTGAAGGTAATGAAGGGTATCAAAAAGCCAAAAATTATATGAAGCTAATGATCCCAAAACAATCAAAAAAAGTTAAAAAATATAGAGACAAAATTCCACTGTTTTTTAAAGAAAATATTGAAGAAAAACTTTTCGAAATATTTGACACTGAAGTAAAGCTTGGTTCGGGAGGTTATTTGGTTATAAACCCTACTGAAGCTCTTGTTTCTATCGATGTCAATTCAGGTAAATCTATAAAACAAAAAAATATAGAAAATACTGCTTTAGATACAAATCTTGAGGCTGCAGATGAAATAGCAAGACAAATTAAAATCAGAGACCTTTCAGGTTTAATTATTATTGATTTCATAGATATGCTAAATTTTAGAAATCGAAAACAAATAGAAAGAGGACTGAAAGAAAAATGTCGAAATGATAGAGCCAGAATTCAAATAGGCAAAATAAGTAATTTTGGATTACTTGAAATGTCTAGACAAAGACTAAGAGAGAGTAATGTAAAATGGTCAATTAAATTAACCAATGAATCATTCGTATTAAAAATTTTAAAAATGGTCGAAATAAAAGCTATACAAAACAAGGCAAAAATTATTGATATTAATATCAACGAGAAAGTTTCAAGTTTTATAGAAAACTACTTTAAAGAAGATGTCATTTATTTTGAAAAGAAGAACAAAATTAAAATCAATATAAATACAATTAAAGATTTAAATCTATCTGAGTATAAAATTGATTTTAAATCAAAATCCAAAAAAGTTTTAGAGAAAATTGAAAAATATGAAAATTTACAAAAAATCATAATTGATAAAAAAGATAAAAAAACAAATCTCAGAAAGACTCAAAAAAATATTATTAATAAAAGAAAATTTAAAAAGAAAAAATTTATAATTAAAAAATCAAACTAAACCTTTGTTTGTTGTTGAGGGCGATCCAAAAAAATTAGGCTTAATTCTTCCTGATAGATAAGATTTTCTACCTGAAATAACCGCATGTTTCATTGCTTCAGCCATTTCATAAGGTTTTTTTGCTCTGGCGATTGCTGTATTTATTAAGACTCCATCACAACCCAATTCCATTGCTTCGACAGCGTCAGAAGCTTGACCAATACCTGCATCAACAATTAATGGAAGTTTAGTTTGTCGTCTTATGATCTTAAGATTTACTTTATTTTGAATGCCTAAACCTGATCCAATAGGTGCTGCTAATGGCATTATTGCACTTGCTCCTGCATTCTCAAGTCTCTTTGACATAAGAGGATCGTCGGTACAATAAACCATAACGCTAAAACCTTCTTTTGTTAATATTTCGGTTGATTTTAGAGTTTCAATCATATCTGGAAATAAATTTTTTTTCTCTCCCAGTACTTCTAATTTTACTAATTTCCAACCTCCAATTTCTCTCGCCAATCTTAAAGTTCTCAAAGCTTCCTCGGATGTAAAACATCCAGCTGTATTTGGTAAATAGGTTATTTTTTTTGGATCTATGTAATCCATCAATAAAGGTTTAGATTGATTAGATATATTTACTCTCCTAACAGCAACAGTTACCATTTCTGCTCCTGAAAATTTAATTGCTTTTGCGCATTCCAACATATTTTTATATTTTCCTGTACCCACTATCAATCTGGATGAAAATTTTTTTTTAGCTATTAATAATTGATCTTTTTTTTTCATTAACCTCCACCAATAAAATGTACGATCTCTATTTTGTCTCCACTTTTTAAAAATATTTTATTTATATGTTTTTTATTAATAATTTCTCTATTAAGTTCTATTGAAACCCTATTAAGTGGCATTTTTAACTTATTAATTAGATTTTTAATTGAAAATTTTAAGTCTACTCTTAATTGTTTGCCATTAACTATAATTTTTATTTTATTTTTTTTATTCATATAATATAAGGTTTTTGTGAGTAAAATAATTATTATTAACGGTCCTAATCTTAATCTATTAGGTGAAAGAGAACAATCTCAATATGGTAACAAGAACTATAAATATCTAGAAGAGATATGCTTAAATAGAGCAAAAGAGTTAAATTTGACTTTAGATTTAAAGCAATCAAATATTGAAGGAGAGATTGTTAATTTGATCCAAGATGCACGTGATGAATACGACGGTATGATAATTAATGCTGGAGGATATAGTCATACTTCTGTAGCTATCAGAGATGCTTTGAGTATTTGTAAAAAACCAATTATAGAACTTCACATATCAAATATTTATAAAAGAGAAAAATTTAGACAAAAATCTCTAATTAGTGGCGTTGTAACAGGAGGTATTTTTGGACTAGGAACAAATGGTTATATTTTGGCCATAAATGCATTGCAAGAGTTGATAAAAAATGGAGATTGATAAAAAAATAATAATTAAATTAATACAAGTTTTAGAGGATCTAAAAAAATCATTAAAAGGAATTGAGATTGATAACAAAGATAACTTGATTGAAGAAGAAATTGAATTATCTGGTATAGTTATAAAATGCCCTATAGTTGGAACCGCATATTTATCTCCTGAGCCAGGAGGAAAAAAGTTTATCGAAATAGGAAAAAAAATCAAGAAAGGAGATACCATAATGATTGTGGAAGCAATGAAAACAATGAATCATGTTCCATCTTCATCGGATGGAATCGTTAAAGAAATTTGTGTCGAAGATGGTCAACCAGTCGAGTTTGATCAAAAAATTGTAATTCTTGATTAATGTTCAAAAAAATATTAATTGCTAATCGAGGCGAAATAGCTGTTAGAGTAATTAGAGCTTGTAAAGAATGGGGTATAGCAACTGTCGCTATTCATTCGGACGTGGATAAAAATAGCATGCATGTGAGATTAGCTGATGAAAGTGTATGTATTGGTTCACATCAACCAACTAGCAGTTATTTAAATATTCCCGCAATAATGTCGGCCATTCAACTAACAAATGCTGAAGCAGTTCATCCTGGATATGGTTTTTTATCAGAAAATTCAGAATTTGCGGAAATGCTAGAAGTTCATAAAATTAAATTTATCGGACCTTCGTCAAAACTAATTAAAATGATGGGAGATAAAATCCAAGCAAAACTAATTGCAAAAAAATATGGTCTACCTGTTATCGAAGGTTCTGATGGTAGTGTTTCGAATATAAATGAAGCAAAAAAAATAAGTAAAAATATAGGTTTTCCAGTTCTTATAAAAGCTGCTGGTGGTGGAGGTGGAAAAGGAATGAAAATAGTAAAAAAAGAAGAAGAATTTGAAGACTTATTTTTAACTGCAAAGTTAGAGGCCAAAAAGTTTTTTGGAAATGATGAAATTTATATTGAAAAATTTTTTCAAAATCCAAGACATATAGAAGTTCAAGTTTTATCAGGAAAAAATCGAACTATACATTTGCATGAAAGAGATTGTTCTGTTCAAAGAAGACATCAAAAACTAATTGAAGAAACCCCCAGCCCTATATTAACAAATGAATTGAGAAAAGAACTTTTTGATAAAACTGTAAAAATGGTAAATCAAATTGGCTATGAAGGTGCTGGAACAGTTGAATTTATTTATGAAAATAACAAATTTTATTTTTTAGAGATGAATACAAGAGTGCAAGTAGAACATCCTGTTACGGAAGTTGTTACTGGAATTGATATTATTAAAGAACAAATATTTATAGCATTCAGTGGTGAAACAGCATTAAAACAAGAAGATATAAATCCAAGAGGTCATGCAATTGAATGTAGAATAAATGCTGAGGATGCTAGCAATAATTTTCAACCTTCTCCAGGGACTATTGGTATGTGTCACCAACCATCAGGATTTAGAACAAGAGTAGATGGTGCTATTTACCAAGGTTGTGAAATAACACCTTACTATGATAGCTTGATATGTAAATTGATCTGTCATGGAAGAAACAGAACTGAGGCAATACAAAGAGTGAAAAGATCTTTAGATGAATTTGTTATAGATGGAATTAAAACAACTATTGATCTTCATAAAAAAATTTTAGATCATAAGAAATTTATATCTTCAGACTTTAATGTAAATTGGTTAGATAATGAGAAAATTATTTAACTATAACACTTTTTAAGCCAAATATCATATACTGGATGATCAAATGGTCTGATTGAAGGACTGGAGGCAAATGTCCAATCATTAAAAATAAAAACTTTATCTTTATCTTTAGTTGTTAGATCTCTTACCTGCATATATGCTGTAACTTCGGGATCATCATCAAATTGAGAATTACGACATTTTAAAATTCTAATAACTAAATTTTGGAAAATTAGTTCTTCTCCAATTTCAACTTTTATATTTGAAGTTTTTGAACTTACTTTGTCTAATATATTCAATTCAGCAAATTTCTCATTAATTAATATATTCTCAGAATAGGAATTTAAACTAATAAATTGACTAATAAAAAATAAATAATAAATAATTTTAGTTTTTCCAGGAACTATACTTCTTTTTGACTGCATTTTTATTTTTTTTAGGATGATAGGCATTTTCTGAACCAGTTTGGTTTGGCAAATGTTCTTTTTGCCATTTATATTTTTTTAATTCATGCAAATTTTCTATATTGTTACTAGTATGATGCATCCATGAATACCATTCATTTGGTATTTTTGTTGCTTCAACTTCTCCATTATAAATAACCCATCTTTTACCTGATTTACTTTGATAGTATTTATTGCCAAAATGATCTTCACCAACAATCTTACCGAATAATATTGTATTAATCCTGGTACCTAATGTTTGCTGATTCCACCAAATGAAAATTTCTTTAAACAATGTCAACATAAAAATAACTTTTTATTTCAATTTAAAATTGTAAAAAATAAATTAGACTAAAAACTTATTTTGTATATACATAATTTATTAAAGATTCAATTTTATAAATTAGAATAATAATGGCAAAATATTTAGTTGAAACCTACTATACATGTAGTTTTAAAGTCAGTCATTACTTGGATGAAGTTAACGAGAAAGATATTCAAAATCTAGAAAAAAGAGAAGACGGAAAATTTGAAATTTTAGATGTCAAATTAGACAATAGAAAGACTAAAAATCTTGATAAAATCGATAATAAACAAGTTGATGTGATTGATAACGAGACAAAGACAATAGTTTCAAAAAATGTAAAAAAACAAAATCCAAAATTAAATGAGAATTTTACAAAAAACCTTAACGAAAATCTTGGTAAAAGATTTAGTATGCCCGATCGAAGAAAAGGTTATATTCAAAAAGTTCAAATAGGTAACCATAAAGTATATTTGCATACAGGAGAATATGAAGATGGAAAGATAGGAGAAATATTTATAGATACAAGCAAAGAAGGTGAATTAGTGAAAGCTCTAATGAATAATTTTGCAATAGCTATATCATTGGGTTTGCAATATGGGGTGCCTCTTGATGAATTTGTTAATGCTTATGTTGATACAAAATTTGAACCTTCGGGAAAAGTTTATGGTAATGACCGTATTTTAAGTGCCACTTCCATACTAGATTATATTTTTAGAGAACTTGCTATTTCCTACCTTAATAGAGAAGATTTAGCTCATACACCTTCGATAGGAAGTAGCGAAACATCTGAAGAGAATACTTCAGAAGAAAATGTTGAAGATCAAAATCAATTCTTGAAACTGGTAAAAGATATTACAAGTAAAGGCTTTGTTAGAAGTGACTACAAAAGAAAGCTTATTGATCTATCTGATATTAGAATAAATCTTAAAGGAAAAAAATAACTAACTTTTTTTCTTAATTGATAATTTAAGTTCTTTTAGTTGTTCTTCACTTGCTGAAGAAGGTGCGTTCATCATTAAATCTTGCGCATTTTGATTCATAGGAAACATTGTGACTTCTCTTATATTTTTCTCATTTGCCAAAAGCATAACTATTCTATCAATACCAGGGGCTATTCCTCCATGGGGTGGAGCACCATAACTTAATGCATTTATCATGCCGCTAAATTTTTCATCAACATCTTTTTTCGAATATCCAGCAATCTCGAATAGTTTATACATTAATTCTGGAATATGATTTCTTATTGCTCCCGATGACAATTCAACTCCATTACAAACAATATCATATTGATAAGCTTTTAGATTTAATGGTTTAGAAAAATCAAGATTTTTTAAATCTCCTTGAGGCATTGAAAAAGGATTGTGACTGAACTTTATTTTTTTTGATGTCTCATCTATCTCAAACATTGGATAATCAACTACCCAACAAAAAGCAAAACAATTATCATCAATTAGATTTAATTCATCAGCTAATTTTACTCTAGCCTGGCTTAATATTTTCTCTACCTCATTTTTCTTTCCACAAGATAATAAAATTGTATCACCAATCTCAGCATTTGTTTCTTTCATTATTTCTTTTAACGATTCCTCAGAAAAGAATTTGCCAACTGGTCCTTTTCCTAAAATTTTATCATTTTTTTCCAACGTAAAATAAGCAAGTCCTGAAGAGCCCTGCTCTTTTGCCCAATTATCAATTCCATCAAAAAAACTTCTAGGTTTATCTTTTGTATTTTTTGTAACTAATGCCCTAACTATTGATCCTGATTTTATAAGTTTTTTAAAAATTTCAAATTTAACATCCTCTCTCTGAAATATTTTGGAAAGATCTGAAATAATTAAAGGGTTTCTTAGATCGGGTTTATCTGATCCATATTTCAACATTGCATCTGAATATGAAATTCTAGGAAATTTATTATTTAAAATTTTTTTATTTGAAAAATTTTTAAAAACTTTGACAAATAATTTTTCTATAACATTAAACACATCTTCTTGTTCTACAAATGACATTTCTAAATCTAATTGATAAAATTCTCCGGGACTTCTATCTGATCTAGCATCCTCATCTCTAAAACAAGGTGCTATTTGAAAATATTTATCAAATCCAGATACCATAATTAATTGTTTAAATTGTTGTGGTGCCTGGGGTAAGGCATAAAACTTTCCTGGATTTAACCTGCTAGGAACCAAAAAATCTCTAGCTCCTTCTGGACTCGAGGAAGTCAAAATAGGTGTTTGAAATTCTAAAAAACCTAAGTTTTGCATTTCTGATCTTATGAAAGATATTACTTTAGATCTTAAAATAATATTTTGATGAATCTTTTTTCTTCTAAGATCTAAAAATCTATATTTAAGTCTTATTTCTTCAGCATATTCTTGATCAGAAAAAACAGGCATTGGTAATTCTTTGGTTAAACCTAAAATTTCGAATTTTTCTAATGAAACTTCAATTTGTCCAGTTTTAATATTTGGGTTAATAGTTTCTTTTGTTCTTTCAACAACTATTCCTTCTATTTTTATAACTGTTTCCAGTGGTAATTTTTCTATATCTTGAAAAATTGAATTATCTTTGTCTATAACGCACTGTGTTAGTCCATAGTTATCTCTTAGGTCAAGAAATAATAAATTTCCATGATCTCTTTTTTTATTTATCCAGCCCGATAAAATAATATTGCTACCTTTATGATTTAAATTTAACTCACCACATGTATGCGTTCTATATTTACTCAATTTTATAAAATCTCTTTTATTGTTTTTAAATTAATTGGTTTCTTTTTTTTTAAACTTAGTTCATCAATCTTATATATAAATTCGTATATTTTGCTATAGGATCTATCTATTCGATTAATTATAAATTCAATAATTTTTTTTTCTATTTTAATTTGGCGATCAGAAAAATTCTTGAGAATTATAGCAAAAATTAAGTCATCATCTGGACTTTCTATTTTTGCCACCAAGCAATTTTTGGAACGAGAAAGCATATCTGGCAATTTGAATTTAATTTCATTAATTGGTTTAACTGAATTTATAAGCAAATATTTATTATCTTGGTCAACTAAATTGAAAATAGAATAAATTATTTTTTCGTTAAAATTGTCTTTAAAATCGTCAATTATTATACTCTCAAACAATTTCATTTGTTTGAACATATCATCGTTGATTTTATTTTGATTTATTAATAGAGCTTTGCTTTTAGATTTAAATATATTTGCAAGGTGAGTCTTACCGGAAAATTTTTCCCCACAAATATTAAGAATTCTTTTTTCCCATTTAGGCCATTTATCCATAATATTAAATGCAAAGTAATTACTTTTAGAAACATAATAATCATGATCATTAAAATTTTTTTTATGACCAAAGTCTAATAACAATTGATTTAATTCATTCATTTTAATTTCCAAATACCACTTGAAGAATCTATTTTAAAATCAAACAATAACATATTCTCTAAAAACTTTTGTGGAGAACTATTAAATATGATTTTATATATTATTTTTTCATTATTAAATTTTTCAATTTTAAAATCTGAAACAAGATCTAACTTTAATAATACTTTTTCTAATTTTGTTGATAATTCAATATCCTTTGAATCAAGTAACACTCTTATTGGCAACTCAATTGAAGTATTAAGTTTATTAATTGACTTCCATCTATCTTCATAATGTTCTTTAATATCTAAGATTAAATTATTCACCGATTCCTCATTATCAATATCAATATCATTATAAATTTTGTTCATTAGAATATTTTTTTTATCTAATTTAATTTTAGGAAAAAATCGTAATTGTTTTTCTGTTTTTAAAATAATTAAAATTATATAATTATTTAAATTATATTTATTAATTATTTCATTAAAATCATAACTTTCTAAATTGTCTATATTTTTTTTAATTATTGAATAGTCTTCAATATCTTCATTTGGCAAAACATAATTTATAAGAAAATACTTTTGCGATTCATTGTTCCAGTTTTTAAAAAAAATATTTTGATTTAAATGATAAAGTTCGTTAGTTTTTGTATCTATTAATATAGGCATAATAAAAGATTCAATTTCTCTTGGAAGAGATGAAATAATATTTTTATTTTCCATAAATTTTATAATTTTTTTCTGTTAAATTGAACTTCAAATTGACTTTGATATTTGTTGTTAATAAATTTTTCATCAACTATTGAAAAATTATCAATTAAACTTTTTATTTGTTTCAAAGGAATGTGTTTAAGTTGAAAACGATCCTTTTTTTCAATTATTTTATAAACTAAAATATTAAATGCTTTTATAAAACCCTTATCTATAACTTTAGACTTGTCAAAATTAAGATCATAATTTTCCTCTATTTCAACTTCTGAAATAATAAAGTTTTTGCTGAAAGCTAGATTTGTGGAAAACTCATTAAAAATGAAGACTATAATTAAAAAAAAAATGTATAGATACAAATAGATTTTTTTTTAAATAAAAACATAAGAATTTATTATGAGCTTAAACAATTTAACATATGCCAGAAGTGGAGTTAACATCAAGAAAGCAAATAAATTTGTAAACTTCATAACTTCTTTATCAAAAAAAACAAACAAAAGTGGTGATTTTAAGAATATAGGAGGATTTGGTGCAATTTCGAAAGTTCCAAATAATCTTAAAAAACCACAAATAGTTACAAGCACAGATGGTGTTGGAACTAAAATTGAGATAGCCAATGAATTAAAAAAATTTGACACTATTGGTATTGATCTAGTTGCGATGTGTGTAAATGATTTAATTGTCCAAGGGGCTAAACCTTATCTATTTCTTGATTATATTTCGATAAACAAAATAGACCTAATAAAACTTAAGAATATTCTAAAAGGAATCATGAAAGGTTGTGCGTTAGCAAATTGTAAACTTGTTGGAGGTGAGACTGCAGAAATGCCGGGAACTTATGCTAGTGGAAAATTTGATATAGCAGGTTTTGCAGTCGGATTAGTAGAAAAACACAAAATCTTAAAAAATAAAATAAAAAAAAATGATTTAATTTTAGCAATACCATCTAGTGGATTGCACTCAAATGGTTACTCTTTGGTTAGACAGATAATTAAGAAGAGAAAAATAAAATTAAATAAAAATAATTTTCTAAAAAAAGAATTAATCAAACCAACTAAAATTTATGTTAAAGAGTTAATAAAACTTATTGATAAAAATATTTTAAATGGCTGTGCAAATATCACTGGAGGTGGTCTAAAAGATAATATAAAAAGAATTATACCAAAAAATTTATGCGCTGAAATTGAGTTAAATAAAATAAAAACTTTAAAAATTTTTAAATGGTTAAAATATTCTGGAATTGATGAATATGAAATGTTAAAGACATTTAATTGTGGCGTTGGATTTTGTTTAATAGTGAATCCTAAGTACTATAATAAAGTAAAAATATACTTTTCAAAAGAATTTAAGCCTTATGTAATAGGAAAAATTTCTACAAATTCAAAAAGAGTGAAATTTAGTGGAAAAATTGACTGGTAAAAAATCAAATACAGCAGTTTTTATTTCGGGAAGAGGTAGTAATCTCAAGTCTTTAATTAAATATTCTAAATCAAAATATTCACTAATTAAAATAAAATTAGTTGTTTCTAACACAATTAATGCAAAAGGTTTAATTTATGCAAAAAAATCAAAAATCAAATATTACATAAACAATTATAAGAATATTGCTGTCTCAGAAAAACAAATTTTTAAACAATTAAGTAAATTTAAAATCGATCTTATTTGTTTAGCTGGTTTTATGAAGATTCTTTCTGAAAAGTTTATTAAAAAATTTAAAAAACCAATTTTAAACATACATCCTTCATTGCTACCAAAATACAAAGGTTTAAATACACATGAGAGAGTATTAAAAAATAATGAAAAGTATTCTGGTTCAACCGTTCATCTTGTTACTCCAAAATTGGACTCTGGAAAGATAATTTTACAAAAAAAAATCAAAGTTTTAAAATCTGATAATGTAAAAATTTTAGAAAAAAAAATATTAAAAATTGAGCACAAACTTTATCCAGAGGCTATTTATAAAATTCTATCTAATCTTTAAAAAAAAAATCAATTTCTATTTTTGCGTTCTCAATACTGTCGGATCCATGGACAGAATTTTTATCAATAGAAATACCATATTTTTCTCTTAAAGTGCCTTTTTCGGCTTCTTTTGGATTGGTTGCGCCCATCAATTTTCTGTTATCTAATACTGCATTTTTTTTTTGGAGCGACATAACAATGATTGGACCTGATGATAAATATTCGCATAGATCATTATAAAAAGGCTTAGTTTCATGCACTTTATAAAATTGTTCAGCTTCTTGCTTTGATATGTTAATTTTTTTCTCTTTGGAAATCACAAAGCCATTTTTATTAAATTCATTTTTTATTTCATCCTGTAAATTTCTTTCGACAGCATCAGGCTTTATAATTGAAAGAGTTTGTTCACTTTCATTCATAATTTTCTTCCAAAAATTTATTCAATAGTCTTACTCCAAAACCAGTCGCACCTCCTGGATTTAAGTTTGCGGCTTTTTTTGAAAAAGCCATGCCTGCAATATCTAGATGAGCCCATGGTGTTTTATTCAAAATAAATCTTTGTAAAAATTGTGCTGCTGTTATTGATCCTGCTCCTCCTGAATAATTTATATTTTGTACATCGGCTATTTTAGAATTTATTAACTTGTCATAATTTTCATGCAATGGTAATCTCCAGACTTTTTCATCTACAAACTTGCCTGCCTTAAATAATTTTTCTGACAAATTATCATTGTTGCTAAAAAGTCCTGCGTATTCTTCACCAAGACAAACTATTATAGCTCCTGTAAGAGTAGCTAGATCAACAATAGATAGAGGTTTAAATTTTTTCTCGGTAAATGTTAATGCGTCAGCTAACACGAGTCTTCCTTCTGCATCTGTATTTAAAACTTCAATAGTTTTTCCGCAGTATGACTTAACTATATCTCCTGGTCTTTGTGCATTTCCACCTGGCATATTTTCAACTAATCCAACAACACCAACTGCATTTATTTTAGCTTTTCTCAATGCTAGAGATTTTATTAAACCGGACACGACTGCAGAACCGGCCATATCATACTTCATCTCTTCCATAAATCTTGCTGGCTTCAATGATATTCCTCCAGTATCAAAACAAACTCCCTTTCCAACAAAGGCTAGTGGGTTTTGATTTTTTTTCCCACCATTCCATTCCATTGTTACAAGATAAGATCCACAAAGACTACCCTTGCCTACACCAAGCAAAGAATGCATTCCCATTTTTTTCATTTTTTTTTCATCATAAACTTTTATTTTTATTCCTATTCTCTTTAGACTTAATAATCTTTTTACGTATTTATCTGTAGTTAAAACATTCGGCGGTTCGGAGACAAGATCTCTTGCAAAAAATACACCCTGTAATAATGCATTTAATTTTTTTCTTAAAATAATTGATTTATTTGTTTGTGTGCCGACAATATTTAAATTTATAGTTTTATTTTTTTTATTATTAGACTTGTAAATATCAAAACTATAAGATTTGAGTTTGACACCATGTAAGATTTTTTCTAATTGTATATTGTTAATATCAACTTTTCCTATATCAATATAAGAGTTTTCTATTTTACTATTATTTAAATAGTCAAAAAGTTTTGAACCAATATTTTCATAATCAGATGATAATGTTAATTTTCTACAATTTATAAAAATATAATTTCTTTTGTTGTATTCTTTTTGAATAAATAATTCCTCCTGAAATAATTTGCTTTCCAGTACAAATTTTAAAATTGGTTTTAAATTCTTATTTTTAAGGTTTTGATTTTTAACAAAAATTATCTCATTTTCTGTCTTGGCTTTTGATAATTTGGTTACAAAATTTACTTTTAGCTTCATTTTTTTGAAATATTTAATAGATATTGTTGTATATTTATTAAAATAATAATTTCAATGAATAAATTAATTTTTCGAAAATTATCCATAGATATATTGAAGTTTTTTTTATTTGCTTCATTTTGTGTCACATTTATAGTTTGGATAATACAAGCTGTTAATCTTTTAGATTTAGTTTCAGAAGATGGTCATAGTCTAAAAGTATACTCTTATTATATGTCGTTGAGTTTGCCCAAAATTTTCAGCAGAACTATAATCTTTGTATTTTTCATTTCAATTTTTTATATCATTGCTAAATACAAAAATTCAAATGAACTGATCGTCTTCTGGACCAACGGTATCAAAAAAATTCATTTTATTAATTTTATTTTTAAATTTTCAATAACGTTTTTATTACTACAATTAATTTTAAATTTATTTATTGTACCCAATGCTCAAAACCTTGGGAGGATATACATAAAAAATTCAAATATAGATTTTTTACCTAAATTAATATCTGAAAAAAAATTCATTAATGTTG
>FUWD013231044.1_pt1 | contig 18421 bp, 21 predicted proteins | sample 1063281 | NCBI WGS metagenome assembly FUWD01 (sample SAMEA79048168, study PRJEB19326) | metagenome | biome: marine | reverse complement strand
GACTCATTTTATTCCAGTCTTAGGTTTGATTTAGCGGTTATTCAGTCGTCGTTTGGCCGGAGGCATGCAACGGAGCTAGAGGGTGGCCAGCCTTCCGCAATTACATCGAGGGCCTCGTGCAGTAGTTCGTCGGATATGGAAAGCGGTGGCAGCAAGCGAACGACGTTTGAATAGGTTCCAGCGTTCAGAACCACTACACCATTTTTGTGGCAGTGCTTCAAGAGCGCCTCGGTGGCGGGTTGGTTGGGGTCCAGAGTGCCCGGCATCACTAGTTCAAATGCCTGCATGGCACCCACTCCACGAACCTCACCAATCACCGGATACATCGCCATCATCTCAGTTAGGCGCTTAACGATTATGGCTCCGATCTCCTGGGCGCGACTCAGAAAGTCTCCTTGCTCAAACTGTTCCATGACCGCCACTGCGGCCGCCACGGCAGTTGGCGAACCACCGAAGGTGCCGCCCAAGCCGCCGGCGTGCGCCGAGTCCATAATTTCGGCCCGGCCTACAACGCCGGAAAGTGGCATGCCGCCGGCAATTCCCTTGGCAACAGTCACTAGGTCGGGGTCGAATCCTTCTTCCCACTGGCTAGCAAACCATTTTCCGGTCCTGGCCATACCGCTTTGAACTTCGTCGGCAACCATGACAATTCCATTCGCCTTGCACCAGCTATCGATTGTCTTTAGAAACCCTGGGGCCGGAACTATGAATCCAGCTTCTCCCTGAATGGGCTCAATGAAAACGGCGGCAAGCGCTGACGCACCAACTCTTTTTTCTAGGTAGGTAATGGTCCTTGCCGCTGCTTGCTCGCCGGTCATTCCCTCAGGATCACGGAACGGATAGCTCATTGGAGCATGGTGAATGCTTCCGGGAAGTGGACCGAAGCCAGTGGCATACGGGTGCGCCTTGAAGTTCATCGCCATCGTAAGGCTGGTTCTACCGTGGTAGGCGTGGTCGAAAACTGCGATCTCAGTCCTGCCGGTCGCACGTCTTGCAATCTTCACTGCATTTTCAACGGCTTCAGCACCTGAATTAAAAAAAGCAACTTTTTTTGGAAAAGAACCCGGGGAGTGAGCTGCCAGAAGCTCGGCCGCTCGAATATATTTCTCGTAGGGGGCAACGGTGAACAAAGTGTGAGTCAGTTTCGCAACCTGCTCCTGAACCGCGGCAACAACGCCGGGGTTTGTGTGGCCGATTGTCACAACTCCAATACCGGTGCCCATATCGATCAACTGGTTACCGTCGACATCCTCGAGGATCGCGCTGTGCGCTCTCTCAATGAACACTGGAAGCATCGTTCCGACACCCGCGGAAACAACCGCGGTTCGGCGCTTTTGAAGCTCGACCGATTTAGGTCCTGGGATAGGTGTGTTCAAGATTCTTTTTTGTTCAAGGCTCATGTCTAAATTCTAGATACTTATATGGATTTTTATCATTCCTGACTCGCAATGCGGATGGAGTTCTAAGCTTTGGTAGATGCGCACTGTTTTGGTCTTAGGCTCCACTGGTTCCGTCGGCACCCAAACGCTCGAGTTGCTGGCGGCAAATCCCGATAAGTTTCAGCTAGTCGGCATATCTGGAAACGCAAATTCCGAGCTGCTCGAGTCTCAGCGAGTCCAATTCGGTTTGCCCAATGATAGAGCCGTGCTGGGTCCTGAACTGGCAGCTGATTTAGCTGGCGAGCTGTCGGCAGATGTTGTTGTGAACGGGATAACCGGTTCTGCCGGATTGATGGCAACCCTTTCGGCCCTTCGCGCGGGAAGCAAGCTAGCGCTTGCTAATAAAGAGTCTCTGATAGTCGGCGGGTCGCTGGTTACTCAGCTTGCGGCCAAAGATCAGATCTTGCCCGTTGACTCAGAGCACTCGGCAATCGCTCAGTGCTTAATGGCAGGGCAAAAATCTGAGGTCTCAAGGCTTATATTGACCGCCTCTGGCGGCCCGTTTAGAAACATGTCAAGAGCCGATCTCGAGAATGTGACTCCAGCTCAAGCCCTCAAGCATCCGACTTGGAGCATGGGCAAGGTCATAACTACCAACTCGGCGACCATGGTAAACAAAGGCCTCGAGGTAATTGAGGCTCATTATTTATTTGGCATCGACTTTGAAAACATTGCCGTGACTGTTCATCCGCAGTCAATTGTTCACTCAATGGTCGAGTTCTGTGATGGTTCGATTATGGCACAGGCCTCAGTGCCGGACATGAAACTTGCGATTGGCTTCGCTATCGGTTGGCCAGATCGGCTTGCCGATTCCACAAGGCCATTGGATTTCACTGATAGCCATCGATGGGATTTTGAACCGCTCGATGAGGAGGTCTTCAAAGCCGTCAAGTTAGCACGGCAGGTTGGACAGGCAGGGCTCACTTTTCCAGCCGTCTATAACGCAGCGAATGAAGAGGCTGTTGATGCTTTTCACCGCGGTGAAATTTCGTTCCTTGGGATCACCGACACGATCGATAAGGTGCTTCAGGTTCATACGCCGGGGCCATTGAGTCTCGAAAGTGTGTTGGCTGCGGAAAGCTGGGCCAGACGGGCTGCCGATTCGCTGATAGCACAGAGCTAAAGCCTCAATTGTTAGGTACCCTTGAGCCGTGATCGACATCCTCTTATACGCGGCCGGAATTGCAATTGTCCTAATTGGAATTGCTCTGTCAATTGGTCTGCACGAAATTGGTCACTTGATACCGGCGAAAATTTTTGGCGTTCGAGTAAATCAGTACATGATCGGCTTCGGGCCGACCGTTAAGTCTTGGACTATGGGCGACACCGAGTATGGAATCAAGGCAATACCTCTGGGCGGCTATATCCTCATGACTGGCATGTATCCTCCCGAGTCCAAGCCGTATCGGGGTCCATTCGCGAGTTGGATTAGGGACGCTAGACAGCAAGTAAGGCAGGGCATCGAACCCAGCGATGAAAATCGCCAGTTCTACAAGCTGTCCGCCCCAAAGAAGCTAACCATCATGTTCGGCGGTCCGCTGATGAACCTTATTTTGGGGATGCTACTTATTCTTCTAGCACTGAGTGGTGTTGGAACAATGCAATCTACGATGAGCGTCAACAAGGTCTATGAATGCATTGAGGCTGATTCCACGGGCAATTGTCCCAGTGGATCTCCGGTTTCGCCCGCTATTGCCGCCGGACTCTTGCCTGGCGACACCGTCAATCAGGTCAACGGCAAACCAGTTCTGAACTGGAACGAAGTGATTGCAGGGCTCAACAAGAATCAGACGAGTCAGTCAATGCTGGGGGTTGTTCGTGACGGAGCAAATATCACTCTTGCAATTACGCCGTCATTCATCGAGACTCAAGTTTTTATGGAGTCTGGAGCGGCAGCTTTAGACGCGGCAGGAAATAAAATAACTGAGCTCAGGCCAATTTTGGGTATCCAATTGGGGTCTGAGATGACGCCACTAAGCATCGAAGAATCCGTCGGCTTCTCTCTGGCTGCGACGGGCGGAATGCTGGCGTTCGTGGCCGATTTGCCGCAGCAGGTTTATAAGGTTGCGGCAAGTACTTTCGGAAGCACGGATCGAGATCCAAATGGTGCGGTCTCTATTTTGGGGGTGGGCCAGCTAGCGGGAGAGCTAACTGCGGCAGATATCGGCGTGGAGGCCAAGCTCGCCTCGCTACTGCTACTGATCGGATCTTTGAATCTTGCACTTTTCGTCTTCAATATGATTCCGCTGCTACCGCTAGATGGTGGACATGTTCTTGGGGCGCTCTACGAAAGCGCAAAGAGAAGGTCGTGGCTGCTGTTGGGAAAGAGAGACCCGGGTCCAATCGATACCGCTAGGGCACTACCAATTGCATATGCGGTGTGGATGCTGCTGATTGCGACCGGCCTGATACTAATATTAGCTGACCTTGTAAACCCAATAACATTGGGTTAGGAAGCAACTTTCCTCCTTTGCTGTTGAAGCGTGGAGCAAACGAGAGGTAATAAGTGCCAGCTGTAAATCTTGGTCTTCCTGTAGGACCCCCACTGACAATCGCCCCAAGGCGGAAAACTCGCCAGATAATGGTTGGGAAGGTGCCTGTCGGCTCGGACTCTCCAATTTCGGTTCAGTCGATGACCACCACCCAGACCACGGACATCAATGGAACGCTTCAGCAAATTGCTGAATTGACCGCAACGGGCTGTGACATTGTTCGGGTGGCTGTCCCAACCAGCGACGATGCAAAAGCCTTGAGGGTCATTGCCAAGCGCTCTCAGCTGCCGGTAATCGCTGATATCCACTTCCAGCCAAGATATGTCTTCCAAGCTATCGAAGCTGGGTGCGGCGCAGTGCGAGTGAACCCGGGAAACATTAGAAAATTTGATGACCAGGTCGGGGCAATCGCAAAAGCCGCCAAGGACGCCGGAATCTCAATCCGAATTGGTGTTAATGCTGGCTCCCTAGACCCAAGACTGTTGCAAAAGTATGGCAAGCCAACAGCTGAGGCCCTCGTGGAGTCCGCGGTTTGGGAAGCGAGCCTCTTCGAAGAGCATGACTTTCACGATTTCAAGATTTCTGTGAAGCACAATGATCCAGTTGTCATGGTGAAGGCTTATCAGCTTCTTGCCGAGCGAGGAGACTGGCCATTTCATTTAGGAGTTACCGAGGCCGGACCGGCCTTCCAAGGAACAATCAAGTCCTCAGTGGCATTCGGTGCTTTGTTGGCGCAAGGAATCGGCGACACGATTCGAGTCTCGCTTTCAGCTCCTCCGGTTGAGGAGATCAAAGTGGGTTCTCAGATCCTGGAGAGCCTGAACCTTCGTCCCAGAAAGCTCGAGATTGTGTCTTGCCCAAGCTGTGGAAGAGCACAAGTAGATGTTTATACTCTCGCGAACGACGTCACCGAGGGTCTTTCACACCTGACTGTTCCAATTCGAGTTGCCGTTATGGGTTGCGTTGTAAACGGACCGGGTGAAGCAAGGGAAGCAGATTTGGGAGTTGCCTCAGGAAACGGCAAGGGTCAAATTTTCGTCAAGGGCGAGATCATCAAAACTGTTCCGGAAAATGAAATTGTTGCCACTTTGATTGAAGAGGCGAACCGAATTGCGGCCGAAATGGACAGCGCACTTATCGGAACCGCTCAGGTTACCGTCGGGGAGTAGCTAACATTGTGCTCATGCCATATCGCCTGAGCTCATTATTTCTAAGGACCCTTCGAGAAGATCCAGCTGACGCTGAGGTTGAAAGCCACAGGCTACTCGTTCGCGCTGGTTACATAAGGCGTGCGGCACCGGGGGTTTTTAGCTGGCTACCTCTTGGACTGATGGTAAAAACCAAGATTGAGCAAATCGTTCGCGAGGAAATGGCTGCTGCCGGTGCCCAAGAGGTCTTCTTTCCTGCACTGCTTCCAAAAGAGCCGTATGAGATAACCGGTCGCTGGGACGATTACGGAGATAATATTTTCCGCCTGAAGGACAGAAAAGACGCGGATTACTTGCTCGCTCCAACTCACGAAGAGGTTTTTACTCTTCTAGTTAAGGATCTTTATAATTCCTACAAAGACCTGCCACTGAGCATCTACCAAATTCAAAATAAATACCGCGATGAGGCTAGGCCAAGAGCTGGTCTTTTGCGTGGGCGCGAGTTCGTAATGAAAGACGCTTACAGCTTTGATGTTACTGACGAAGGCCTTGAGGTTTCATATCAGGCCCAACGGGCAGCCTACGAGCGCATTTTCACGCGCCTAGGGCTTGAGTATGTAATCGTGAGCGCGGATGCTGGAGCGATGGGTGGCTCGAAATCGGAGGAGTTCCTGAGTCCTTCCGAAATTGGCGAGGACTCCTTTGTAAGATCGTCATCCGGCTTTGCTGCCAATGTAGAGGCGGTTAGATTCAAGCAGTCTCCGGCCATCACGCCGAACAATCAGGCGGCTGAGGACCACGCGTCACCAAACACTCCAACAATTGCCACCTTGGTCAGTTTTTCGAATGAGAACCATCCCAAGACAAGTGGCACCTGGCAAGCTTCTGACACCTTGAAAAACGTCGTGTTAGCGCTAATAACTGGAGACGGCAAGCGCAGGCTGGTGACGGTTGGAATTCCGGGCGATCGAGAAGTTGACCAAAAGCGCGCCGAAGCATGGTTTGGCTGCGAAGTAGAGCAGGCGAACGAAGCCGATTTCAAGAGCCACCCGGAACTTGTCAAGGGCTACATCGGACCCCGTAAAGATTCAAAACAATTTTTGGGCTTAGAAGCTGAGTCGAAAATCGAGTACCTTCTGGATCCCAGAATTGCTGAGGGAAGTTCGTGGATTACCGGAGCCAATAAAGATCAGATGCACACTTGGTACCTGACTTTTGGTCGAGACTTTTCCGCGGATGGAATTGCCGACATCGCAGAGATTCGCGCCGGAGACCCGGCCCCAGACGGCTCAGGGGCTTTGGAAATGGCCCGCGGCATTGAAATCGGTCACATCTTTCAGCTTGGTCGCAAGTACGCAGAGGCACTCGGCCTAAAAGTTCTTGATTCCAACGGAAAGCTCGTCACAGTCACCATGGGCTCCTATGGAATTGGCGTTACCAGGTTGGTGGCAGTAATAGCCGAAGCGTTCCATGATGACAAGGGTTTGATGTGGCCAGATTCAGTGGCTCCAGCAAACCTTCACGTGATTGCCGCCGGTAAAGACGAAGCCGCCTTCGAGGCAGCTGAGTCTTTGACCGCAGGCGCTGAGGCCCTTGGGCTCAGAGTCATGCTGGATGACCGACCAAAGGTCAGTCCGGGAGTGAAATTTGCCGACGCGGAGCTGATTGGGAACCCCTGGATAATCATCTGTGGCCGAGGCGTAGCAGAGGGTGAAGTTGAGCTTTGGAACAGAGTGACAGGCGAACGCTCTCAAGTAAAGATAGACTCAGTTCTCGCTGAGCTAATGGCTAAGCGCTAGGAACTAAAAAGAGGCGAGTCATGGATATTGATTTACAAGTTCTTCGTCTACTAGAGCGCGAGCGGGAAATCCCATTTGACGAGCTAGTCCTGATTATCGAAGCGGCCATTCTTGCGGCTTTCGCCAAGGGCTTTTCGGAACCGGTCAAGGGAGCGCGAGCCGAGCTTGATCGCAAAACTGGTCACGTTAGAATCTTCCAATCCACTCTCGATGAGGACCTAGAGCCCATTGGTGAAGAGGAAGTGACCCCCGAGGGTTTTGGACGAGTTGCCGCTTACGCGGCCAAGCAGGTTATTGCGCAGCGGATGCGGGATATCTCGGACGAAGGCTTGTTAGGCGAGTTCAAGGGCAAAGAGGGCGACATAGTCTCTGGCCAGATTCAACAAGGCTCCAGGTCGCACATGGTCTACGTGAATTTAGGCTCAATCGAGGCTCTCATGCCTCCCGAAGAGCAGGTCCCAACCGAAGAGTATCTGCACGGAAGTCGTATCAGAGTCTATGTAACCAGCGTTCAAATGGGAACCAGGGGACCTCAGATCACAGTTTCTAGGACCCACCCGGGCTTGGTTAGAAAACTTTTCGCAATGGAGGTCCCAGAGGTCGCTTCCGGCCAAGTCGAAATTGCTTCCGTCGCTCGCGAGGCGGGCCATAGAACCAAGATTGCTGTTTTTGCAAAGGAACCCGGAATCAACGCCAAGGGAGCTTGCATTGGCGAACTTGGCCAGCGAGTCCGAGCCGTTAGCGCGGAATTGAATGAGGAAAAAATCGACGTTGTTGATTTCTCTGAGGACTTGGCGACCTTCGTAGCTCACGCCTTATCGCCGGCCAGAGTCTCGGACAGCTTTGTCTTAGACTCTGCAACCAAGGCAGTTCGAGTGTTAGTTCCTGATTTTCAGCTCTCGCTGGCAATCGGCAAAGAGGGCCAGAACGCCCGCCTGGCAGCGAAATTGACCGGTGCCAAAATCGACATTCAGCCAGATAGCATCCTTGAGGGATAGCGTCATTAGGTAAGGGGCCCTAGAATGGAGCCTATTCGGACCTGTGTTGGCTGCCGCCAACGAGATTCGATGAAGCACTTGCTAAAAATTGTTTCAATGGATCAAAGTTTTGTTCTTGACCAGCAGCGAAAGCTAGCCGGAAGAGGGGCTTGGGTTCATGAACAATGTTTGCAGCTAGCGCTTGATCGGAAAGGTCTAGTTCGCGCCTTGGGTGACTCTAATTCAGAGTCGCTTGAGACATGGCTTAGAAATCAGGCACAAAACATGGCTGACACACAATGAGTTTCTCGAAATGAGACCCCCTCAGAACTAAGGCCTTCCCTGTTTGGGGTCGGCCCCGAACAGGAGAAAAAAAGTGGCGCTTCCACGCGTATACGATATTGCCAAAGAGCTTGGGATTGATACCAAGACAGCTTTGGCCAAATTAGAAGAGCTTGGCGAATACGTCAAAGGTGGCTCTTCAACAATCACACCACCGGTAGCCGCAAGGCTAAAGGGTGCTTTCCCAACGAAAGAAGCTCCAGCCAAGAAGGAGCCGGCAAAGCCAAAGGCTAAGCCTGCGCCAGAAGCTTCGGCTGTTGCCGAGAGCCCAAAGCCCTCAGAAGTCATTGAGCCTCCCGCTACCGCTGCAGTCGAGCCACCGCCGGTTGCTGCGCCTGACGCTGGAGAGCCTGTCGTGGAGGAGAGGTCCGCCGCCGCAACAATGCTTGGCACACCTCGCCCAGGTAATAATCCGTTTTCTTCGAACCAGGGCATGGGAATACCTCGCCCGATGGTTCGTCCAGGCAACAACCCATTTGCTGCAAATCAGGGCATGGGGCGACAAGACCGGGAGCGCAAGACCTGCCGGGGGAGCCCAAGACCAGGAGCGCCAGACAGGAGCGCCAAGACCTGCAGGCGGAGCACCTCGCCCAGGTGGCGGAGCACCGCGTCCAGGTGGAGCGCCAGCGTTTGGAGCACCGGGCCAGAAGCCAGGGTTCGGACCTCCAGCCGGAAGACCGGGTCCAGCCGGCCGTGGTGGCCGCGGAGCGGGCACTGCAGGAGCATTTGGTAGGGGCGGTTCTCGCGGAAAATCCCGTAAGTCAAAAAGAACAAAGCGCGAAGAGTTTGAACAAAGAGATGTTCCCAGCCTGGGCGGCACAATGGTGCCTCGTGGCGATGGAACAACCGTGCTGCGAGTTCGTCGTGGATCCTCGATCCAAGACTTCGCAGACAAGATTGGCACTAACTCCGCTCAGTTGATCACCATTCTGTTCCACCTAGGACAAATGGCGACTGCGACAGCATCCCTAGACGAAGACACCTTCCAGATTCTCGGTGAAGAGCTTGGCTACAAGGTCGAGGTTGTCTCGCCTGAAGATGAAGAGCGAGAGCTGTTCGAAGGCTTCGGTCTTGACATTTCGACTGGCATCGAGGAGGAAGACGACGAAGCGCTTTCTCCAAGACCTCCAGTCGTAACCGTCATGGGACACGTGGATCATGGAAAAACTAGGTTGCTTGACTCGATTCGTAATGCGAATGTTGTCGACGGTGAGGCGGGTGGAATCACCCAGCACATCGGCGCCTACCAGGTTCACACAACGCACGAAGGTAAAGATCGAGCGATCACGTTCATTGACACCCCGGGTCACGAGGCTTTCACCGCGATGCGAGTCAGAGGAACCGAAGTCACAGACATTGCCATTCTGGTTATTGCTGCGGATGACGGTGTAATGCCTCAGACCATTGAAGCCTTGAACCATGCCCAGGCTGCAAGGGTTCCAATTGTGGTGGCCGTCAACAAGGTTGATAAAGAGGGTGCAAACCCTGCGAAGATTCGTCAGCAGCTAACCGAGTTTGGCTTGGTTGCGGAGGAATTCGGCGGAGACGTGATGTTCGTAGACGTATCTGCGCTGAAGGGTGACGGTATTGACAAGCTTCTTGACGCAGTGCTTTTGACTGCAGATGCAGCACTAGATCTTCGAGCCAACCCTGACAAGGCAGCACGTGGAGTTGCCATTGAGGCGAACCTAGACAAGGGACGCGGTTCCGTTGCGACGGTTCTGATTCAGTCAGGAACCCTAGAGGTTGGTAACGCAATTGTTGCCGGTGCTGCTTACGGCCGAGTCCGTGCGATGTTTGATGAAAACGGAGATTCGGTTAAGTTTGCGACTCCATCAAGACCGGTTCAGGTTCTTGGTCTTCAGTCAGTTCCGCGCGCCGGAGATACCTTCGTGGTTGCCGAGGACGAGCGTCAGGCCAGGCAGATCGCAGAAAAGCGCGAAGCTGCCGACCGAAACGCCCTCCTGGCAAGGACCAGAAAGAAGCTTTCACTTGAGGACTTCACTCAGGCCCTAGAAGATGGCAAGGTCGAATCACTTAACTTGATCATCAAGGGTGACGTTTCGGGTGCCGTGGAGGCCCTGGAGGACAGCTTGCTCAAGATTGACGTTGGCGACTCAGTGCAGCTGCGAATCATCCACCGTGGTGTTGGAGCAATCACTGAATCTGACGTAAACCTAGCCACTGTCGACTCGGCGGTAATCATCGGATTCAACGTTCGCCCGGACAACAAGGCGAAGGAACGTGCAGATCGCGAAGGTGTCGACATTCGTCATTACACCGTCATCTACAACGTCCTTGAAGACATTGAAAACTCACTCAAGGGAATGCTCAAGCCTGAATATGAAGAAGCTCAGCTAGGAACAGCCGAAGTTCGAGAAGTATTCAAGTCCTCCAAGTTCGGTCTCATCGCTGGCTCATATGTTCGAAGCGGCCTAATGCGTCGAAACGCTATGGCAAGAGTCTTGAGAAACGGCGAAGTAATCGGCGAGAACCTCAAGGTCGAGTCACTTAAGCGATTCAAGGACGATGCCACTGAGGTAAAGGCTGATTTCGAGTGTGGAATCGGACTTGGTAGCTTCAATGATGTAAAGATCGATGACGTCATCGAGACTTACGAGATGGTAGAGAAGCCGAGGAGCTAATGGCAGATCACGCTAGAGCGCTGCGTCTTGCGGAGCGGATTAAAGTATTGGCGGCCTCCGCGCTAGCAAAGGTTGTCAAGGACCCTGATTTGGGTTTCGTTACTTTTACTGACGCTCGAGTTACCCCCGATCTAATGCAGGCCCGACTTTTCTACACTGTTTTTGGTTCCGATGCCGACAAGGCTTTGACCGTTGCTATCCTGCAGAAAAATACCGGGCGGCTCAGGGGAGAGATCGGAAAACAGTTGGGCATCAGAATGACCCCAACCCTCGAACTTATTCTCGACGATGTCCCAGAAAACGCTGGCGACTTGAACGACCTTTTGGCTGAAGCCAAGAGACGTGATGGCGAACTAGAGAAACTTGCCAAGGGTGCCAAGCACGCAGGTGATGCAGACCCTTACATCCAAAAGCCACAGGAAGACTAATGCAGCATGGTCTAGTTCTGATTGACAAGCCCCAGGACTGGACTTCTTTTGATGTTGTCGCAAAAATGCGAGGCGTGCTGGGAACAAAAAAAGTCGGGCATGGCGGAACCTTGGACCCGTTGGCCACCGGTCTCTTGGTGCTCGGGGCAAACCAAGGCACGAAATTACTCCAGTTTTTACTTGGTCAAGATAAGTCCTACACCGCGACCGTGCGGTTGGGTCAATCGACTCTCAGCGATGATTCTCAGTCGGAGTTCCTTGATACCAAAGATGCTTCAGCCATCACTGCCGATCAAATCGACAAGGTCATTGCGTCTTTGACTGGACCGCTTGATCAAATACCTTCCAGTGTGAGCGCCAAAAAGATTGATGGCGTTAGGGCTTATGACTTGGTCCGACAGGGTAAAGAGGTTGACCTAAAGCCCAAATCAATAGTAATTCGTGACTTTGCTCGAACTAGCGAGCTGAGTCGCCATGACGGTTTGGTTGATTTTGACATCAGCGTTAAGTGCAGTTCAGGGACGTATATCAGGGCATTAGCGAGGGACATGGGCCAAACACTCGAAGTCGGAGGTCACTTGATTGGGCTTCGTCGAACTGCAGTTGCCTCTTTTGTGATAGCGGATGCAACGGCAATCACCGAAGAGCCACGTTGGATCAGCCTGGCCGATGCCGCATCCAAGTTATTCTCCAGTTACGAGATTTCTAGCGACCAGGAACGTGACCTGAGACACGGTAAGAAAATTGAATTGGAATCAGACGAGCCTGAAATCGCACTAACGCGAGAACAGCATCTAATCGCGCTTGCAACTAAGACCGGGTCGCAGTACAAGTCGATAGCAGTGTTCCAGGAGGAGCAGTGATAGACGCCTTTTTCTTGATTCTGGTCTGGTATGCAGTCGCCGCTGGGTCGCTGCTGATTTTTTTGGGGCTAATCGGCAAATCACCGAGTGGATTTTCCCTTGGGCTAGCAATCGGAGTTGAGGCGGGCCTTCTAGTCCAGTTGATTCTCTCGATTATTTTGATTTCTCTTGGTCAGTACGCGGTAATCGACACCTGGGAGTTCTTTGGTTACCTAATAGTCGCCCTTATGGTCCCGATTGCCGGAGCGGTTTGGGCGTTGGTCGAACGAAATCGTTGGTCAACTGTGGTTTTGGGGGCAGCAGTTCTTACTATCGCCGTGATGTTGGTCAGAATGCAGCAAATCTGGACAGGCGTCAACCCTTTCGCAATCTAAGATTGGTCTTGGAGAATTCATGAAAAAATCAATGGGCGTTGGCAGGGTTTTGGTCGCTGTCTATGGCGTCTTTGCTCTTTCTGCATCGGCTAGGGCTGGTTATCAGCTAATTCGAGAATTTGATCAGGCTCCCGTTGCTTATGTATTATCGGCGGTTGCCGCAGTGGTTTACATAGTCGCTACTTTTTCACTTGCTCAGCCGGCGAAGCATCACGCGTTGGCCCTGTTGGCGGTCCGGTTTGAACTGGCAGGAGTAATTATTGTTGGCTTGCTCTCGATTTTGATGCCTGAGCTCTTTGGTCATCCATCGGTTTGGTCTGGCTTCGGTGTTGGTTATGGTTTTATCCCACTTGTGTTGCCGGTTTTGGGTCTGATTTGGCTGAGGGGGCAGAGTGCTGGAACTAAGTAATTCCGTTTTGCCTGATGGGTACACCGATACGGCCGTTGCGATAGGCAAATTCGACGGTATTCATTTGGGGCATCAGCAGTTGTTCCGCGAACTGGTGCATTTTTCCGAAGAGGCCGGCCTGGCATCAGCGGTCCTAACTTTTGATCGCCACCCTGATGCGTTTTTGAAGCCCGGGACCGAGCCGTCTTCAATTATTGGGCACATCCAAAAATCCCGAATTATAGAGTCGCTTGGGGCTGATGCTCTGATAACCCTGCGCTTTGATCAGCGGCTTGCCAACCTTTCTCCAGAGGAGTTTGTCGTAGATCACCTTATGTCCCTCAGAGCGAAATTGGTACTGGTTGGGCAAGGGTTTCGTTTTGGACACAAGGGATCCGGAAGCATTATTGAGCTTAGGCAGCTTGGCGAACGTTTTGGCTTCGAGGCTAAAGAGTTTCCCACGGTGATCTTTGGCGACCTCCCAGTTTCTAGCACCGAGATAAGAAAAGCGATTGCTGCTGGAAACATCAAGGCTGCAAACACCATGCTTGGAAGAAATCATCAAACCGAGGGCATGGTCGAACATGGCCGCAAGATCGGCCGGAAAATCGGTTTTCCAACTGCGAACCTTGCTCGGAACAGCGAGGGGCTGTTGCCGGTTGACGGTGTTTACGCCGGCTGGCTACATGCGGATGGTGTTCGCTATCCAGCGGCGCATTCGGTGGGGACCAACGACTCCATAGAGGCTGTTCCACGCCTTCTGGAATCCCACGTTATTGGCCGTGATGATCTTGACCTTTATGACAAAATCGTGACTTGTGAGTATGTCGAGCAAGTCAGACCTTGGGCCAAATACGAGTCCATGGAAAAGCTCATCGAGCAGATCGGCTCCGATGTTGAAGCGTGCAGGCGAGTGCTAGGGGAGTAGGGTCTAACTATGAGTTTTGTAGGAGCGATTTCAAGCGGTTTCAAGAATTACTTGAACTTCAAGGGCAAGGCCAGCCGAGCACAGTACTGGTATTGGGTGCTATTCACTCTGCTGCTAGCGCTAGTCCTTGGGACAATTGAGGGCGTAATTTGGCCAACGGCTGCGACCACAGGGGACCCGGTGACCGACATTCAGTCGCTGAGCACTGACTTCACCCCGCTAACCACCATTTCATCGCTGGTTCTTTTTTTGCCGAACCTGTCGATTCTGGCAAGACGCCTCCATGATGCCGGCTTCAGCGCAAAGTGGTTGTTTCTGTTCATTGTCCCGGCTGGCTACTCTATTTTTGCGACCATTGGTGCAATCGCTCTGATTAATGATTACCCCTCTGGCCAGGAGTTCTCTCCAGAACTTTTGATATCATTGGTGTTCCTGATTGTTCCGATTCTCGCGCTGGCTGCCATTGTCTTCATTATTTTCTTGGTTTTGGTTCTAAAGACCTCCAAGAGTTTTTATGACGGGAACAAATATGTTGAGCCAGAGCCGCTTGATTCGCTTGACGAGGGCACTACCGCCTAGCCAAAAACAGTTTTTATGTCTAGACTTCTCGAGTTGCCGTGTAACGGCCGCGGATTAAGAGAGCGACAGACAACCTGTTTGACGCGCCGCGCAGCGGATCGGAAGGATCAGCAATGGCTCTAGACCCACAGGTAAAGACTCAAATCATCGAAGAGTATGCAACAAAGCCAGGAGACACCGGTTCGCCTGAGGTTCAGGTTGCAGTTATGACCCGTCGAATCATTGACCTTACCGAGCACCTAAAAGACCACAAGCACGACCACCACTCACGTCGTGGTTTGCTGCTAATCGTTGGACAGCGCCGCCGTCTTCTTGGTTACTTGCAACGCGTTGACATCAACCGATACCGTAAATTGATCGAAAGACTTGGCCTTCGTCGCTAAGTTTCATAACTTTTTTGACTAACCCCGGCATAAAATGCCGGGGTTTTTCATTAACTGTTAAGTCAGCTCGTTTTTGGGCAAGCTGACGGGCTTGCCGGGGTGGGCGACCGAGATAACCTTGCTAGATTGATTCCTACCCCCAAGGTCTTTCATTTAGTAGAGCGGGCCTTTTGTTTCACGGCCCGCCTGTTAGGCTTTTCCACTTGACAACCTAGGCACTGACCAATACGCCGGACTAACTAGGAGCGGGGCGACTGTTTTGATTGAATTCCAGAACGTGACCAAGCAGTTTCCCGATGGCACTTTTGCGGTGAAGGACTTTTCACTGGTGCTTCCTTCTCATAAAGTCACGGTGTTTGTCGGGTCATCCGGAGCCGGAAAAACAACCCTTCTTCGAATGATTAATCGCATGGTCAACCCGACCAGCGGCAAGGTGTTGATTGATGGCGAAGATGTTGCCGGGCTCAATCCTGTCGCACTGCGCCGAAAGATTGGTTACGTTCTCCAGGCCACTGGGCTACTGCCACATCGAAAAATTGCAGACAATATTGCCTCAGTGCCAAGACTAAATGGCGTTCCGAAGTCTAAAGCTGGTGAAGAGGCTCTTATTTTGCTGGACACCGTAGGACTTGACCGCTCGCTGGCAGATAGGTATCCCGATCAGCTCTCTGGTGGACAGCAGCAGCGCGTTGGTGTTGCAAGAGCGCTTGCGAGTGACCCAAACATTCTTTTAATGGATGAACCCTTTGGTGCGGTGGACCCTATCGTTCGGTTGGAGCTCCAGGACGAACTCAATCGCTTGCAGGGTGAAATCAGTAAAACCATGGTTTTCGTTACCCACAACATTGATGAGGCATTTGCGATTGCCGACCAGGTGGTGATTCTTCGCGCCGGAGGAGAAATTGCTCAGGTGGGTAGCCCGGCGGAGATTCTGGCAAATCCTGCTGACGATTTTGTTGAGACCTTCATTGGTGCCGATAAGGGCAAGCGCACCCTTCATTTGCAGCGCAGAGAAGAAGATGGCGTGACTCTGATTGTCGATGCCGAGGGTAGACCCGCAGGAATTCTCGGAGAAGACAAATGAGGATGACTGGATGAGCTGGCTAGTCGATAATTTCGACTTGGTGGCAAGGCTGACTGGGAATCATGCGATTCTCAGCGTGATCTATTTGCTGGCTTGTAATGCGTGCCGCTGGGTGATAGCCACAGAAGTCATCTCTCAGTCTGGGTATCGGAGCGGAGCTTCTCTACACATCCCGTCACTGCCGCTTTTGTGATCTGCCCTACATTCTTGGACCAGAATCACCGATGAGCGCAACATCATTGTGGCGCTGACTATCTATGCCGTTGCAATGATGGTCCGCACCGCCGCAGATGCCCTTGCGGCTGTGCCAGCGGATGCAGTTGAAGCATCCACTTCGATTGGGCATTCCTTATGGACTAGGTTCTGGCTGGTGGAGTTTCCGCTTGCCGGCCCTGTCCTGTTGGCTGGACTGCGAGTGGTTTCAGCAAGCACAATCGCACTGGTGTCCGTGGGAGCCATTATCGGGTCTGCAAATCTTGGCTATCTGTTTACAAACGGAAAACAACGCGATTTCCTTGAAGAGATTCTCATCGGCATCGGCGCAAGCTTTCTGATCGCACTGGTTTTTGACATTGCAATTGTTCTTCTAGGCAGGGTTCTGATGCCTTGGAATCTTAGAAAGTCGCCGGCCTCAAAGAGCATCCGGCAAAACGCAGTAGGGGTTTACTAAGCATGCAATTCTTCCTCGATGCGTTTCGCTGGTTACTCGACCCTGCTAATTATGTTGCAGGTGGAATCAGCCCACTTCCGATTCAGGACCGTATCGGTGAGCACCTTTGGTACACATTTGTCTCGGTAGCGATTGCATCGATGATCGCACTTCCATTGGGCCTCTTCATTGGGCACACCGGCCGCGGCCGGCAGTTTGTGATTAGTTTCACCGGCATGATGCGTGCTCTGCCAACATTGGGGCTTTTAATGGCCCTATTCCTGATTGTCGGCGCGACGGTTCAATTTACGCAAGCGGCGTTCGTGGCCTCGATTATCGCGCTGGTCATCTTGGCCATTCCATCAATTTTGGCTGGCGGATATGCCGGCGTCGAATCCGTAGATCCTCAGACCGTGGATGCCGGCCGAGCCATGGGCATGACTGAAATGCAGATTTTGCTGCGGATTGAGATCCCGCTTTCGCTGCCGCTGATAATTTCTGGTATTCGAGCAGCTGTGCTGCAGGTCATTGCAACTGCTGTGATCGCCTCTTACATCTCACTTGGCGGTCTTGGGACAATTATTTCAAGCGGCATTGGACTCAATGACAACGAGCGAATTCTGGGCGGCGCCATTCTGGTAACTGCGCTTGCGCTTGTGGTGGACGGCTTTTTGGCACTCCTCCAGCGCCTGGTGACCAGGCGCGGTTCCAAGGAGGCACGCCCACAAAATATAGATTTCCGTAGACGATCATTCGGATCGGCTGCGGTGGCGGAAGAGCCAATCAATGAAAGGAAAAGACATGTTCAAAGCAAAAAATAGAGGGCCACGCATTGCAGGAGCAATAGCTGCAGCTGCAGCCCTTGTGGTAATGACCGGCTGTGCATCCGCGGACCCAACCGAGGAGGCCACGCAGGCAACCGACGACGTAACGACAGTCGAAGCGACAAAGGTCGTAGTTGGCTCCTTCGCGTTTCCAGAGAGCGAGATTCTCGGAAACATTTATGCAATTGCTCTAGAGAACGCGGGCTTCGAAGTTGAGACAAAGTTCAACCTTGGACCACGACAGACCACTGTTCCAGCTTTGGAAGACGGGTCAATCGACCTAATGCCTGAATACAACGGAAACTTGTTGTTTTTCTATGACACCGAGAACACAGCGCGCTTCAACCGAAGAGGTAGACGCTGAACTTGCTACCAAGGTGCCAGCTGGCTTCCAGGTCTTGAACTCATCATCTGCTGAGGACAAGGACGCTTATGTCGTCACTCAGGCAATGGCCGAAGAGTTTGGTCTTGTAACAATTGGCGATCTAGCAAAAATCGAACCATTTTCTCTAGGTGCCAGCCCGCAGTTTGCTGAACTTCTTTACGGTCTACCCGGTCTTGCCTCCTTCTACGGAGTCACCGACGTGACATTCGTGCCAATCGAAGACTTCGGTGGCCCGGATACCGTCAAGGCACTTGTCGACAACGCAGTTCAGGTTGCTGATATCTACACCACCTCACCTGACTTGGTGGCTAAGAAGCTCCGCGTGCTAGATGACCCTGAGAACTTGATTGCAGCACAGAACATAGTGCCGCTTCTAAACTCTGACATCTACAGCGATGAGCTGGCAGCGGTGTTGAATGCGATCTCAGCTGCACTAACCACTGAGGACCTCATCGCGCTTCGCACCCGTGTCGAAGGTGACGAGAAGGCTCAGGCCAGCACTGCAGCACAGGAATGGCTGGAAGCAGAAAGCCTACTCAACTAGTTGATTTTGAGGCGCTGTCGTAATGGCGGCGCCTCATTTATCGGCTGATTATTCAAGCTGAATGAAGCTTTGGCTTTCATTGACAGGCACCAGGAGATTTTGACTAACCCGGCGAATGCCGGGTTTTCATACTAGCTTTTACTCTTTGGT
>FUWD013385952.1_pt2 | contig 18474 bp, 22 predicted proteins | sample 1063281 | NCBI WGS metagenome assembly FUWD01 (sample SAMEA79048168, study PRJEB19326) | metagenome | biome: marine | reverse complement strand
TCTTACAGATCAATATAAAAGTAGAAAGTGTTAATATGTTAAGAGATCATTTTAGTAATCCACCTTCAAATGGAATGAAAGAAGGAAGTGGTGGAAATTCTGTAGAAGCAGGTATTATGGAGATATTAACAAGAATGCAAACTAAAAGGTTGAAAATTTTTAGAAATCAAAGTAAACTATTAGAAGAATTAAGGATGTATCATAGAAAAGATGGTAAAATAGTTCCTGCACATGATGATGTAATATCTGCAATGAGATATTGCGTAATGTCATTAAGAAAAGCAAGAATTAAAAACTATCAGCCTATGCAATTTCAAACTGATTCTGAATTTAACGTGTTTAACTAAAAAGGATTTATGGGCGGATTTATAAGATCAATAACAAGAATGTTTAGTCAACCATCTTCACCAGTACAAGTAGTAACACCTGTACAAACAGCACCTGTTGCAGCAACAGCAAAAGATAAATCTAGACAAACTTTAGCATCTGGTGGATATGGTAGTTCTAGTGTTTTAACAAGTCAACAAGGAATAGAAGACGAAGCTAATGTTTCTAAAACTGTTCTTGGTGGAGTTGTTCAAAAAAGAAAAAAAATTTAAGTGATTGAAACAGTTACTGACGACAGTTGGCGGAAACCAATTGGAGAGTATCTTAAAAAAAAATGTCATATATCTGCTGATATAGGAGATCAATTTTCATATATTGGATTTATAGAAAATAATAAAATATTAGGTGGTTTTCTTTTTACAGATTTTGATGGTCATAATATTTATGTCCATTTAGCTTTAGAAAGTCCTAGATTATTTACTAGAAAGCATATAAGATATGTTTTTGACTATGGTTTTAGACAAATTAATTGTGGAAGAATGACAGCTGTTTGTAAAAATGGCTTTAAACGCAATGAAAGAATTTTGTCTGGAACTGGATGGACTAAAGAAGGTGTCATAAGACAAGTTATGAAAATTGATAATGAATTTGTTGATGCAGCTGTATTTGGTATGTTAAAAGAAGAATGTAAATGGATATAAAAATAAAGGAATAATTATGGGCGGAAAACCACAACCACAAATGCCACCAGCAGTAGATACATCAGTTCAAGATAAGTTAGATGCATCAGAAGCTAAATTAGCAAGTGAAACATCAAAAGCTATGGGTGTAAAAAGAAAAGGCCAATACGGAACTATTCTTACATCAGGAAAAGGTGTAACAGAAGAAGCAGATACATCTGGATCACTTTTAGGTGGAAAAAAATATTAAATAATTTATGGCAACATTTGAGTATATAAAAAAAAGATGTGCTAATTTAGAATCTATTAGATCAACTTGGGAAGATCATTGGCAAGAAATATTAGATTATGTAATGCCAAGAAAAGCAGATGTTACCTTTGTTCGTTCTAAAGGTGAAAAAAGAACCGAAGTATTATATGATAGTACAGCAATAACTGCAAACAATTTATTAGCAGCAAGTTTACAAGGTACACTTACGTCAGCATCATTACCTTGGTTTCATTTAAAATTAAGAGATACAGAAACAAATCAAAATAGAGATGTTCAATTGTGGTTAGAAGATTCTGCTAAAAGAATGTATGAAATTTTTAATGAATCTAATTTTAATACAGAAGTGCATGAATTATATTTAGATTTAGTATCAATAGGTACAGGTGCAATATTTGTAGAAGAAGGAAGTAAAGGTTTTGATAAAGAAGGAATACATTTTAATTGTTTACATATAGCAGAATATTTTATTCAAGAAAATATTAATGGTAAAGTAGATACACTTTATAGAAAATATAAATTAACAGCTAGACAAGCAATACAAGAATTTGGCGAAGAAAATGTTGGTGAAAAAATATTAGAATCTGTAAAAGAAAAACCAGACAAAGAATTTAATTTTATACACGCAGTTGAACCAACAGAAGATTATGAAAGAGCAGTAGGTAAATCATCTACAAAATTACCAGTACATAGTTGTCATGTTTGCACAGAAGATAAAATGGTTGTTCGTACTGGTGGTTATAACGAATTTCCATATTTAGTTCCAAGATGGTCTAAAGCAACAGGTGAAATTTTTGGAAGATCACCAAGTTACAATGCATTACCAGATATTAAAACTTTAAACAAAGCAGTTGAAATAGGATTAAAAGCATGGGCAAAAGCTATTGATCCACCATTACTTGTTCAAGATGATGGTGTAATTGGTAGAGTAAGAATGACACCTGGCGGTGTTACAGTAGTTAGACATGATGGTGCTATTAAACCATTACAAATAGGTTCTAATTGGCAAATAACTGATTTGAAAGAAAATCAATTAAGAACATCTATTAGACAAGCATATTATTCAGATCAATTACAATTACAAGATGGCCCACAAATGACAGCTACAGAAGTGCAAGTTAGATATGAATTAATGCAAAGATTACTTGGGCCAACTTTAGGAAGATTTCAAACAGAATTTTTAAATCCATTAATTGAAAGAACATTTGGTATCATGTTAAGAGCAGGTGGATTATTACCAGAGCCAGACGTTATTAAAGGACAAAAAATAGATATAGAATATGTTGGGCCACTTGCTCGTTCACAAAGAATGGAAGAATCAGTTGCTATTGATAGATTATATGCATTAGCAATGAATGTAGTACAAATTGATCCTTCAATTATGGATAACATAAACCATGATGAAGCAATAAGATTAAGAGGTGATTTATTAGGTGTTCCAAAAATTATTTTAAGAGCAAGAGATGAAGTTGAAGAATTAAGAGAACAAAGACAACAAGCACAAATGGCACAACAACAAGCTGAACAACAACAACAAGCCGCACAAGCTGCTTTAACACAAGGTCAAGCTATGTCAGAATTAGGTACACCAGAAGCACAAGAAGGTATGGCACAAGCTGAACAGGCAGCACAAGAAGAAGGTCTAATTTAATGGCTGATAGTGACGAAGATTTAAAACAATTAAAACAAGATTATCAAATTACATTTTCATCTAAAGAAGGTGAAAGAGTATTAGCAGATATAACATCTGCTTATTATCATAGAGGATCATATACAAAAAATGATTCTTATGAAACTTCATACCGAGAAGGACAAAGATCGGTAATAATAAGAATAATCAATCTAATGAAGGAAAATAAAAATGGCTGATGAACAAACGACCACTAACGACAATCCAGTAGAAAATACAATTTTGGGATCGGGAAGTGATAATCAAGGAGATTGGAGATCATCATTACCAGATGAACTTAAAAATGATGCAACTTTGCAAAACTTTAAAGATGTAGAAAGTCTTGCTAAAACAGTAGTACATCAACAAAAAGTATTAGGTAGTAGAATACCTATACCTAAAACTGATGAAGAAAGATCAGAACTTTATACTAAATTAGGAAGACCAGAATCTGGAGAAGCATATGATTTTACTATTCCAGATACTCATAAAAGTCATTTTAATGAAGATCAAGTTAAAGAGTTTAGAAATGTTGCACATCAAATAGGATTAAATAATGAACAAACAAAAGCATTAATAGACTTTCAAGTTAAATCTGTTGACCATGAATTACAAAGACAATCAACTAATTTATCTGCAACAAAACAAGCTACAGAAGATACATTAAAAAAAGAATGGGGATATGATTATGATAAACAAGTTAGGAATGCACAAAGAGCATTACAAGTTTATGGTAATGAAGAACTAAATGAATTAATGAATGGAGAAGCAGGTAATATACCAGCAGTCATTAAATTGTTTGCTAGATTAGGTTCAGAAGTAACAGAAGACATGGCTAAAAATACACAAAATAATAGTCTAGCTACTTCACCATTAGATGCACAATCTGAAATAGATAATATCTTTAGTAATGCTACCGATCCCTACCATGATAATATGCATAAAGATCATATGAATAGAGTTGAGTATATGCGTCAATTACATGAAAAAAGGTTTGGCAAATAGTTAAAAATTTGCTATAATTATAAAATCTAATTCGCCCTATTTTAGGAGAACGGAGAAGTAGCCGTGATTGGCTTTAAACTTCCGATCTGATCGTATCGTTTACGATAAGGTTTCCCGCAAGGACAAAGACCGATAATATGGAATATGGATTAGTAGTTATATTATTCCCACTATTCTTAACTTTTAAAAAAAGGACAAAAAAATGTCAACACAAATAACAACGGCTTTTGTAGAACAATACAAAAGTAATGTGTTTCATTTGGCTCAACAAAAAGGTTCTAGATTAAGAGGTGCGGTTAAAACTGAAACAGTTACAGGGAAAGCACACTTTTTTGAAAGAATTGGGTCAACTGCAGCACAATTAAGAACGTCACGACATTCTGATACTCCAAGAGTAGATACTCCGCATAGTAGAAGAAAAGTGACAATGAACGACTACGACTGGGCAGATTTAATTGATAATGAAGATAAAGTAAGAATGCTTATATCTCCACAATCTGAATATGCACAGGCTGGAGCATACGCAATGGGTAGAGCTATGGATGACGCAATTATTGCGGCAGCTACTGGCAATGCACTTGGCGGAGTTGCAGGTGGAAGTACAATTGCTTTACCACCAGCTCAAAAAGTTGCTCATGGTTCAGCTGGATTATCAGTAGCAAAATTAATTTCTGCTAAAGAAATTTTAGATGCCGCTGAAACAAACCCAGACGAAGCTAAATATCTTGTATGTTCAGCAAGTCAGATTTCTGATTTGTTAGCAATAACAAGTATTACTTCTTCTGATTTTAATTCAGTAAAAGCACTAGTACAAGGTCAAATTGATTCATTCATGGGCTTCAAGTTTATCAGAACAGAAAGACTTGGAACAGATGCAAATGGCAATAGACAAGTATTAGCATTTAATCAATCTGCATTAGGATTAGCAGTTGGATCAGATATATCTACAAAGATATCTGAAAGAGCTGATAAGAACTATGCAACACAAGTATTTTTATCCATGACAATCGGAGCTACGAGAGTAGAAGACGAAAAAATGGTTGAAATTGCTTGTACAGAGTAATAGGAGTATATAGATATGGCTGTAACAACACAAAATAGTGCCGAGTACACTAATAGAATAGCTACTCCTCTTGTAACTGCTAATGCTGTTAATGATAAGGGTAAGTTAAGAAGTTTAACTTTTACTCACGATCAAGACGGTACTGGTGATGCAGGATCAATTGTCGTGCTGGGAAAACTTCCAGCAGGAACAGTTAAAATCATAGGTGGTTCATCTAGATTTTATTGTAACTGGACTGATGGTTCAAATACAATGGATATCGGATGGGTTGCATACAATGACGCAGATGGAGCAGAGGTTGCTGTTGATGTTGATGGCATTGTAGATGGTCTAGACGTTGATACTGCTGGTTATTTTTCAATGGAAAGTAACACAGCAGCAGGTAAATTGCTTGGTGGAAATACTACTTTTTCTTCTAAAGAAGGAGTAATTATTACTGCTAAATCAATTGGTGCTTTAGCAGATGGAGATGATCTATCTGGTACAATCACTTACATAGTAGATTAGTAATAACAATTATTAGGGGCGGGATTATACTCGCCCCTTTTATAAACTTAAAAAATTATGGCTACAGAAGTATCAATTTGTTCAAACGCATTAAGAAGATTAGGTGATAGTGCTATTACATCTTTGACAGATGATACTGAAAGAGCAAGACTTTGTAATGCATTTTACGCAGATGCAAGAGATGCAGTATTAAGATTACATCCTTGGAATTTTGCAATCACAAGAACATCATTAGCACAACTATCAGATACACCATCATATGGTTTTGCATATCAATATTCATTACCAACTAGCCCTTATTGTTTAAGAGTTTTAGGAATGGAATATGAAGATTATATTTTCAAAGTAGAAAATTATTCTACACAAGGTAGGGTATTATTAACAGATGAAGGTACAGCTAAAATTTTATATGTAGCAAGAATAACAGATACAACACAATTTGATGCATTATTTGTAGATGTATTAACTGCAAAATTAGCATTAGATTTATGTTACCCAATAACTAATAGTGTATCTTTACAAGACAAAATGCAAAAACTTTACCAACTAAAACTTTCTGATGCAAGAAGTATAGATGGACAAGAGGGCTTTATTGATGACCTTGTTTCTGATACTTTTACTGACTTTAGGAAGGCTTAATGGCTAGAGTACATCCTTTCCAAACCAACTTTACTGCTGGAGAATTAACACCTAAACTTGCTGGTCAAGTTGATTTTAAAAATATAGCAATGGTGTAGAACACTTGAAACATGACAGTATTCCACAAGTGGAGTGTCAGAGAATGGAAGTAGATTTGTTTGTGAAGTAAAAGATTCAACTGCAATTACTAGATTAATTTCTTTTGAGTTTAATATTACACAAGCATATGTTTTAGAGTTTGGAAACAATTATATAAGATTTTTAAAAGATAATGGTCAAATAACAGAAGCTGCAAAAACTATAACAGCTATTACAGCAGCTAATCCTGCTGTAGTTACATCTACTAGTCATGGTTTTTCAAATGGAAATGATGTCTGGATTGCAGGTGTAGTAGGAATGACTAGACTTAATGGAAGAAGATTTACAGTTGCAAGTTCTACAACTAATACATTTGAATTAACTGGTGAAGATAGCACAAGTTATGATGCTTATAGTTCTGGTGGAACTGCATCTAAAACATATGAAATAGCAACAACATATACATCAGCAGAATTAAGTGAATTACAATTTACACAATCAGCAGATGTTATGTATATTGTACATCCAAATCATCCCCCTGCAAAATTATCAAGAACAGCTCATACAACATGGACTTTAGATGATGTTGATTTTCAAGTTGGCCCTTTTCTTGATACAAATACAACAGCAACAACACTAACAACAAGTGCAACAACAGTAGGAACGGGAAGAACTTTAACAGCATCTGCTATAACGGGAATTAATAGTGGAACTGGTTTTCAAACTACTGATGTAGGTAGATTGGTAAAATTAGGAGATGGATGGGGAGAAATTACAGCGAGAACTAGCACAACTGTTGTAACATGGACTATTACTGTAGCTGCAACAGGATCAGGGGCTGCGGTTTGGTCATTAGGAGCATGGTCTGCAACAACAGGTTATCCTAGAACAGTATCATTTTTTGAACAAAGATTAGTATTTGGGGGGTCATCAAGTTATCCTCAAACTATATGGGCAAGTGAATCTGGTTTATATGAAGAATTTGATGTAGGAGATGGAAGTGCAGCAGATGCATTTATTTATACAATAGCAGCCAACAAAGTAAATGTTATTAGATGGTTAGCACCTTCTAGAGATTTAATTGTAGGTACTGTTGGTGGTGAATTTAAAGTTGGAAGACCTGCTGGTGAGCCTCTAAAGCCCGACAATGTTAATATTGCACAACAAACTACATATGGCGGATATACAACACAACCAATTCAAATAGGTAGTGAAGTTTTATTTGTACAAAGACAACAAAGAAAAGTTAGATCATTTGCATATCGTTTTGAAGATGATGCATATCAAGCACCAGATATGACATTACTTGCTGAACATATAACAGATACAGGAATTGTTGATGTTGATTACGCACAAGAGCCAGATTCTATTTATTGGGCTGCAAGAACTGATGGAACATTATTAGGAATGACATACCATAGAGAAGAAGATGTTGTTGCATGGCATAGACATATTTTTGGTGGTTCTAATAAATTTATATTTAATGGTGCAACTGGAGTTCTTGATTATCTTAATGATGCTAATTTTAATGGATACATTACTATAACAGCACATGGATTATCTACAGGAGATGAAGTAACTTATAGTGCTGGTGGTGGAACTAAAATACCAGAATTAACAGAAGGTGGAACATATTATGTTTTTGCTAGAGATGCTAATACATTAGAACTAGCAGATACTTATGCACAAGCAGTAGATAGAACAATTAAAAGAATATCAGATGGTATTGGTGCAAGTCACTCTTTATCAACAAAAGCTAAAATAAAAAGTATAACTTCAATAAATGAAACACTTGAAAACCAAGTTTGGATAATATGCGAAAGAAGAATTAATGATACTAAAAGACAATACATAGAATATCTAGACCCAACATTAAATATGGATTGTACATTATCTGCATTAGTAAATGATGGACTAACAGTAGTAACAGGATTAAACCATCTTGAAGGGGAATCCGTACAAGTATTAGTAGGAGATGCAGTATTTCCAAATCAAACAGTTACAGGGGGTAGTATTAGTGTTACACTACCTACATCAGCAAGTTTTAAAAGTATTGAAATTGGCCTTGGTTATACATCTAAAATTAAAACTATGAGAATTGAATCAGGATCACAAGCAGGTACTGCACAAGCAAGGAAAAAAAGATATAATGAAGTTGTGGTAAGATTATATAAAAGTGTAGGTTTAACTGTTAATGGAGATCAAATACCTTTTAGATCATCTTCTACACCAATGGGGCAAGACATAGCAGAATTTACTGGAGATAAAAGAGTAAGTAATCTAGGATGGAATAGAGATGGTCAAATAGAAATTGAACAAACACAACCACTACCTATGACAGTTTTAGGTATAACAGGAACATTAGTAACAAGTGATTAATATGAATAATAAAATAATAGAAGCTAAAAAATTATTAGAACAATATGCACCTAAAGGTGAGTTTCTTGCATACATTAATAAAGATGAAGAACAAATATTAAAAAATTTAGGTGGTTCTGGAGAAAGAGTTAAAGAAACAGGAATACCCTCTTTTAATCCAATGTACATAGTTGCAGGAATGATGGCTTTAAGTACAGGAATGTCTTACATGGGAAGCCTTCAACAGTCTAAACAAATAAAAGCAGCTGCGGCATGGGATCAATACCATTTAAACATTAAAAAAACACAAGATACTATTATGGCTAATAAACAAGCTGCAAAATTATTAAGTGAAAAAAGAGCTACTATTGGTGCAAGAGGAATACAATTTTCAGGTTCAAGTTTAATGGAACAAGAAAGTGTTATAGAAAATTTAGAAGATACTTTATTTTGGATAGATAAAGGTGTAGAAATGGATTTAAGAACTATGGATGTAAGACTTGCAGGTGCATTAGCAAAAGAATCATGGGATAGAAAAACTAGTTTATTAAGTGGAATGACCAATGCTTATTCAACAAGTAAAACTACAGTATAAGTATGTTTAAAATAAAAGTATGGGATAATGATACAATGATATTTGAAGGATATAGTAAAAAAGTACCAAAAACAGATGAAGAATTTAAAGCATGGACTTTAACTAAAAATGGAAATTCAACAGAACAAAAAGAATTTAGTCCAGCACAATATAGAATAACTTACGAGGAAGTAAATGGCAATAAAAATACCTAGAGGTGAAATAGCAGCACCTTCTGTTGGAGATAGAGGTAGCAGTATGTTGAGTGCTGTTCAAAGTAATAAAATTGATTATGATAAAGTAACTAATACATTAGACTTTATTGGTCAAAAAATTGCCGCACATAGTAATAAAATTGAAGCTCAAAGAGTAGATAATAAAAATACACTTAATAAAGCAAATTTACAAGGTGATATTAATTCATTATTAGAAAATATTAATGATAATCCAAAACTTTCTACGGATGGAACAATGGAAAGTTATAATGGAGTTTATAATTCTGGAGTTAAAAAATTAGAAGATAAATATAAAAAAATTTACAAAAATGATGATGATGCCTTTGCTATATGGAAATCTGATTTATACACAGTTATTAATAATGGTTCACAAACTATGCGAACTACAAGAAGAAGAAAAGTATTAGCAGAAGCACAAATGAATTTTAATTCTACTAATGCTGAATTTACAACAAATTTAGATAATCAACCTGTTACTCCTAATATTTGGATGTCAACAGAATTACTAATTAAACAAGAAAAAGAAAGATTTATAAGAGCTGACGCATTAGGAATTCCAGTTGATTATGAATCTCATTTAAAAATGATACAAGACAAAGTATGGAAAAAAGTAATATCAGCTGATAAAAATTATGTAGATGATATGACTGGATTAGAAGAAGTTGATTATAAATCAATCTATAATGAATTAAATTCAACTAAATCTACACAAGAATATTTTGGTAAAACTATGCCAAAAGATACAAAAGAATCTTTATTAAGCTGGGCAAAAGAAAAATCAACTACACAACAAGCTATATATGATAGTAGAAAAGATGCAAAACAATTAGTATCTAATGAAACTTTTACTAATCAACTAATAGCTATAGCTTCTAATTCAGTAAAAGGAATTGAATATAGTAAGAATTTTCTTAAAGATTTAGAAGCAGATGCTAGTTTATCACCAGAACTTAAAAGAACATTCAAAACAGCATACAATACAACATTAAATAATCTTGCTAGTGGAACAGCTACACATGAAAGTCCTACTGGTTTACAAGTTAAAGCAACATTGACTTATTTAGTTAATGGTGGTTTTATTGATACAAAAGGAGAGTATGCTATTATTAATAATGCAATGGCTGATGGTCATATAAAACCAGAATATGCTACTACTTTATTAAATAATGCTAAAGAAAATACTAAAGAAAGACATCAATGGAAAAAAACAGTAACTAAAAACGCAATAAGTGTATTAGCAAAAGAATTAAATGTTGATGATTTTAATATTTCAGCAATGGTAGGTAGTTTTGATTCTAAGTAAATCAGGAAGTGCTGCTGATATGTTATCTCAACTTTTATCAGATAGTAAAATGCCTAAAGAAGTATATGCTGCTATGAATCAAATGTTTGCTATGGTTGCAGAAGGTGAAAGTAAAAATATAAGTATTAAAGAAATGTTAATGGATGAAAAAAGTCCTAATTATATTTTAAATGATCTTATAGGAGTTTATAAAGCTAGAGTTAAAGAAGAAATTGATAAAGATTGGATGGGAATTTTAAGTGCAGATGAACAATTAGCTGTATCAGCAATTACAAAAGGTGGTTTTGATTATTCATTTGATCCATATGTATACTTTTCGGTGTAAAAGTTCTGATGCACCATCAGTACAATTACCTACAAAAATTGAAGGAGAAAGTGTTTTTTCATATATTGAAAGAGTACAAAAAGTTACTAAAAATAATAAGGATAAATATCTACCAGAATGGGGAACAGGTAATTTTGTAACAGATTCTTTAGATATGAATTCTTTTATTATTACACCGAAAGAAGAATAATATGGGTACAAGATTTACACCATTAATGCTTAAACAAGCAGGTTTTAACGATACACAAGTAGTTGATTGGATAGATAATCAAAGACAATATTTAAAAACTGCTGGGTTTAGTGATTTTGATATTAATGAAGCATATGGTCTTAAACAAACAAGTAGTAAAGCTATTACTTCTAAAGATATGTCATCATCTGTTTCTGATGTTTTTCCTCAACATCAAGAATTAGGTAAAAATACTGCATTAGAAAATAAAACTAACAAACAAAACGAGAACATTATTAATACTAATTTAATTAATGATAACCATAATAAGAATATAGATGGCACTAATTACAATAACTTAATTGAAGCTGAACAAGATCAAATTTCATTAATGTATGAAAATGCAAAAACATTATTTAAAGATAATGATGAAGGAAAAGTTGGTTATGTAAATGAATGGTTTGATAAAAATCAACCTAATGTAGATAAAGAAAGTACAAAATTTTTAGATGATTCTGATTTAACTGTAATTGAAACATTACTAAATGAAGATCAAAAAAAATGTTAGAGGATATGGAAGCTAGAGATATTATTGAAGGTAATGTAGGTTACAATACTGATAAACAAAAATATACAATACCCCCAGATGAATTTCAAAAAATTGAAGTAGAAAAATTACTTAAACTAGAAGAAGAAAGATTAGTTAAAAAGCAAGAAAAAGAAGCTACAGTAAAAATTCTTAATACAAATACTACAACAGGTGAATCAACTTTACCTCTATTAGCTCATGCAAAACTTACATTTAATGTAAATGATTGGGAAGTAGGAAGATTAAATGAAGCAGCAAGTTTTATATCATCTATAGAATCAGATAATAGAAATATTAAAAATGAAAATAGTTCAGCAGCAGGATATTTTCAATTAACAAAGATACATTGAAAACTAATTTAAACAGGTTAGGAAATATTATGCATAGAAATGATCCAAGCTGGATGACAGAAGATTGGATGATAGAAGCATATGAACATATGGATGTAATGAATTAACTCCTGACCAACAAAGAGCATTAACAATAGCAGGTTTATTAGAAAGACCTGGTACAGATGCTTTGTTAAAAAGAATTATGGTAGATAATGATGTAGAAGCTCTAAAAGAATTATATAGAAAAGATCATGTTACTGGTGAAATTAGTCAAGCATTAAATGATAGAATTGATAAATATTTTGATACTTGGGGTACAGATAAATATATTTATCAAAAATGGACAATTACCATTTTTACCATCTGATAATATTATAACTAAAGGATTATCAGCAATACCTAAAGTTGGAGATAATATTGTAAAAGCATTAGGTGGTCAAAGGAACATATAGTGTATTTACTAATGGTTACAATTTATCAGTTAATGGTTTTATAGAAAACTTCCATCAAGATTATACCGAGCTTATAGAAGCAAAAAGGAAAAAATTTAAAAATAGAAGATATACAAGAGATATATAGAAAAACTTTTATGCATCAAGAACAAACATTTGGTAGAGAGGTAATACAATCAGTTGTTACATTAGCAAATGATTTACCTTGGATGATTGGTGGATGTTTTGCAGCAACTGGTGCGGCAACTGCTGCAACTGGTGGATTAGGTGCTGTAGCAGCTCCAGTTGTTTGTGGTGCAGGTGCATTTGCTGCTCCAGAAGTTATTAGAGATTCATATATGAGAGCAATAGATGGAGAAAAATCTGGAGAAGTTTCTAATATTAAACAATTTTTAAAACATTTTTTTACCGTTAAAACTGCGGTAACAGGAACAAAGGCTGCGGTTATAGGTGGAGCTACATTGGGTGTAGGAAGTAAAGTTACTAAAGTATTAGGGCCAAGATTAGGGCCAACTTTAACAGGTAAAGCTGGTACAACAGCTGCAAGGTTAGGTGCTGAAATAACTACTATGGTAACTTTAGGTGCTTTGTTAGAAGGACAAATACCTACTAAAAATGATTTTGCCCATGCTACAGTTTTAATATTTGGTTTACACGCAGGTATTAGATCAGTTGGTGCTTTAAAAACTATTTATAGAAAATACTCTATACATCCTAAACAAATGGTTACTCTTGCACTTGCAGATCATACAGTATTAGAATCTTTAAGAAAAGGTGAAGTGCCTGATGTTATTTTAAATGCAGATAAAAAAATAATTAAAGGAATGGAAAAAACTGCTGACATAAAATTACTTCCTGCACCTAAATATAAATTAAATGAAGATGTCCATATATCTTCTCATGGTGCAGATACAGGAAAAATAGTAGCTAAAGAAGCTATAGGAAGTGATCTTATATTAGTTGTTAGAAAACCTAATGGTGAAACTGTACAAGTATTAGAATCAGAAGTTAGAAAAATAGATGCAGTAGAAAAAGAAATTGTTATTAACAAAAACAACAAGATTGAAATAAAAGAAACTAAAAAAGATGACTTTATAAAAAAACAAGAAAGTGGCCAGTTTGAAGCAGACATAATTGAGTTAGTAAAAAAAGAAGGTTCTATAGTCAATAAGGATGGAACAACTTATAAAGCTAATCCAGCAGAAACATTAAAAGAATTAGGTGATAGAGAAAAAGTAGAAACTATTGACAAAACAGTAGTTAGTGATGGTCATATGTTAATTGAGAAAGTATTTTATCCTAAAATGGCTAAATACTTTGATACTCTTAAAAATGAAAAGTTAGCTTACAAAGGTCTATTTAAAACAGGTAAAGAAATTAAAAGCAAATTATTTAAAGGTCTTACAGAACAACATAAAAAAATTGATGTTATGTTTGCTATTAAAAAAGGATCATTGTCAAGATTAGATGTATTGGTAGGTAGAGTAGGAAATACATTTGTACAGTTTAATAGAAAGGCATATGAAATATTATCCAAATTTACTGATAAAGATGGTAAAGTTAAAAAAGCTAAATTACTTGCTACAGAAGGTAGTAAATTTGGAACACAATTAGTATTTTTACATCCAGAAACAAATAAACCTATTGGGTTATTAATGAGCCAAAAACTTGATGGTAGTATTGAAAACCAAGCTAAAAACTATTGGCGAGAATATTCATCTAAAGATAAAACAGAAGGCTTTTATTATGATAGATCAAACAGTACAAGAGATGGTAATACATTTGAAGTACCACCTGATCCTTATAGTAAGTCTGATTCATATGCTGGTCATAAAGAAATGCCTTGGCAAAGAATATACAATGACGCAAAAGGATTAGATTTGTTTGATCTTGTTGATCTTGTAAGAGTATTTATAGATAAATCACCAGAACTTAAAAAGCTATCTCCTACATTAAGAGGATATTTTCAATTTAAAGGAAAGAATGCACCTAAAATAGCTATTGCTAAAAGTTTACAGAAATCACCTGCTGCTTTGTATATGACATTGGCACATGAAATTGGGCATTTAATTGATTATTTACCCCAAGCTAGTTTAAAAAGAGGTAACATTTTAGGTTCATTAGCTACAATGAAAAAGTTTATGAACGAATGGATAGATGGTAAAAATAATGGAGCTAAACCTTTAAGTAAAAAAGAAATAAGTGAGTTAAAAAAACTATCAGAAAAGTATTCAAAAAGTAAAGAAAAGGAAACTAATGCAGAAATTAAAAAATTAGAAATTACACCAGAAACTATATTACAAATATTTCAAGATGCTAATGCAAGAAAAAATATTAATCCATTATTTTATGAAGCCTTTGTTAAATTATCTGATTCTTTAAAAAAATTAGTAGTTAAGGATGCAATGAAAGGTTTAATGTCAAGTCATTTAAAAGCTATTACAGATAGAATTAATGGTACAAAAGTTGATCCTAAATTAAATGCAGAAGCTAATAAATTATTTAAAGCATTATTTGAAAAAGAAATACAAGATAGAGGTTTGGTTAATAATGAACTTATTATGACTGAATTAAGAAAATTAACTATGCAATGGAAACCATTTGATGCAACAAGAGCAGATAAAGATGGTGTAAATTATACAAAATATAGATATAGCCCAAGAGAATTGTTTGCTGATTATATGATGGCTTGGTTGTTAAAACCACAATGGGTTAAATTAAATGCACCTAGAACATTTGATATGTGGATTCACCATATTGATAGAAAACCAGAAGTAAAAAGATTATATGAAGATATCCAAATAGATTTAAACTCTAAAGGTTCCACTAGAATTGATAAACTTATTAATGAAGGAATAAAAGAATCTAGAGATGCCAATGTTGCAAAAATGAAAGTTATAGAAAATGAATATAAAGTAGATAAATTTGACCAATTAGGTGCAGAAGTTTATGATTCAATGACTTGGTTCTATAGAAGAATAGGAGATTCTTGGAATAGATGGCATTCTCCATCTGCTAAAGAAGCTAATATAAATGTAGAAAGATATAGATATAGAGCATCAAAATTAAAATTATACAGTGATACTTTAAATTCAGAAGTAAATAATCAAATTGTTAATCTTGGTTACAACTTACATGAATTTGGTTTTGGTTTAAAATTAAGAAATTTATTTGAAAGTAAACAAAGAGAAGGAATGGTTACTGGTGGATATTTTAAATTAAATGAAGTGTTACAAAAAGAATTAGAAGGTAAATTTGATGTTAGAACTATTGAACAAGCATGGGGAAAATATCAAGAGGCTTACCCAGATTTAATTCCTTTAATGAAAAAATTTAGTGATATTAGACAACAATATGTTGTTGGTGAATTAGCAGAATCTGGAATGTATGATAGGGCATTTATTGAACAATTAAGAGATAATTCTACTTATGTAAAATATGATGTACTTAAACATCTCTTAACAAGATTAGAAAAATATGGTGAAAATGCATCAGCTACAAGTTTTATAGGTAAGTCACAAGGTACATTTAGTATGACAAGAAATCCTTATGAAGCTACTGTAGAAACAGATATGATTTTAATTATTGAAGCAAGAAGACATAAAGCAATGTCATCTTTAGTTGAGTGGGTAAAAGAAAATAAAAAAGATTTAGAAAATAGAAAAGGTTTGTGGAATTGGGGTGGTTCAAAAACTGATAGAGTTATTATGAAACCTAAATCTATTGGTAAAAATAAATTTGAAAAACCACCAAAAGATATGGTTCCTTTTCACTATATGAAAAATGGTGAATTACAAACATACTATATTAATAAATGGGCAGCAGGTTTATTTGATGGTAGTCCATTAACATCAGGATTATCTACAAGAGCATTAAGTTTAAGTGGTGAAATTATGAGAAAAGCATTTACTGAATATAACCCTGCATTTTGGCCTGTGGATTTAGTTAGAGATTCTAATAGAACAGTAGTTATGTTGGAAGGTGCAAGTTATTTAGATATAAAAGGTGGATTTAAACATTCATATCTTAAATATTTATATAAATCAGTAAGACCTGCATACAGTTCTATCTTTAAAAATGGAACACCATTAACTCGTATGATGGAAGATGAAAGTATGTTGATATCTTCTATTGAAGGTTACAGAGGACAAGCTGGACAAAAAGCTACAAGGCTTGGAATTGATGAAGATACTTTCATGTTAGAACAATTAATGAAAAGATGGAATGATGGTAAAGGTAAAGTAAAAAAATGGGATGAAAAGACACAATCTTATAAAGAAATGCAAGGTACTTTCCATGAATTATATGATGAAATATTTGGTGTAAATGGTTTCTTTGGATTTTTAGGAGATAATGCAAGAGCTATTGCTAGGATGCCTAAAATTGCATCTGCTATGTATATTAAAGATGCAATAGAAAGAGGTGAAATAAAAATGACTACTAGAGAAATGGGTTTAAGAATGCAAGGAGATTATGGTCATCCATCTTTTTTAAGACAAGGTAAATATAACCAAGTAACAAATAATTTATTACTATATCTAAATGCTTTTAAAGAAGGTTGGAGATCAACAGCTGTTAGAGCCGCAGAATCCCCTTGGTCTGTTAGTTCAAAATTTATAGCATACAATGTATTACCAAAAGTATTGCAAAAAGCATTGGAAGTAGGTGCATTTGGTGCACCTGTTGCTGCATTTTTTTATGGAGTAAATAAATGGGATAGAGATAATTATATTATTATACCATTAGGTTATGATGATGAAGGCAGATCAGTATATTTTAGAATACCACAAGATGAATCTGCTAGAGTATTAACTTCTACAATGTATAAAATAATGAGCCTTAATGATGATAAACAATTAATGGGAGAGCCAGATGGTGCTGGTGAAATGGCTGCATTTTTAGGAACAAGTGGATTACCAAATGTAAATCCTGTTGTTAGTTTAATATCTGATTTAGTTACATGGATGGGTGGTAAAACACCCTATGATGATTTTAGAGGAACAAGTGCTATAGATCAAACTTTAGATAAAGCAGGTGGTTGGAAAAGAGATGTTGAAATTGCTAAATGGTTTATGAATTCATATACTGGACAAGGTTTTTATAAATTTAAAAAAAGAGATTTAGTAGGTGTTCAAACTCAATTAGAAGAAATATTAGGTTATCCAATAGTAGGTACAGTATTAGGTAGATTTGTTAAAATAGGAAGTCATCCAGCAAAAACAGCTATGAATTCTTATGTAAAAGACTATGACAAGACAATGGCTAATATTACAATAGATGCTAAAGATGCATTAGCTTATATTATAAATGGAGAATCAGAAAAATTAGAAGCAAAACATTTAGAAGCTTTACAATTAAGAAGGGATAGCTTAAAAAGTAATCCTTTACTATTAGAATTATTAGCTAAAACTACTGGTGGTAATGTGTTATTACAAGAGTTTGTGGCAGAAACAGATAAGAAAAAACAAGCAATGATGATGTTAGGATTAATTGATTTTATTAGAAAAACTGATAATAAAGTAAATCTTAACTTTAAAAAGAAAACTAAAGGTGATAAGGTAGAAGAATAATGACAATTAGTACAACTATAATTAAAAACAGTTATTCTGGTGATGCTAGTAATGATACCTTTGCGTATCAATTTAAGATATCTACTACGGCAGATATGCAGGTTATTATCCGATCTGCGGCAGGTGCTGAAACTGTTAAAACTTTAACTACTCATTATACAGTAACAGGTGCTGGAGAAGCATCTGGTGGTAATGTTGTATTTGAAGCTGGTGCAATACCTTCTGCAACTGAAACAGTTATTTTAAGAAGATCAACTACATTAACACAAACATTAGATTTAGTAGAAAATAGATCCATTTACTGCTGATAGTGTTGAAAGTGCATTTGAT
>FUWD013229758.1_pt1 | contig 18488 bp, 15 predicted proteins | sample 1063281 | NCBI WGS metagenome assembly FUWD01 (sample SAMEA79048168, study PRJEB19326) | metagenome | biome: marine | reverse complement strand
ACATATTCTATCACCAAGTGATTATATGGCTGGTATAGATTATAATTTACAAACCACACTACAAAATACCAAACAAACTAATAATATGCTATCATTACCAGAAAAACTAATGGTATTCGATATGGAGGTAACCAGCGGACCTAATTGTCCGACATTTATTTTATGTAACGGAACGAATCTACGTGCGAATCGCAGAGATTTGGACGAATGCCAAAATACATGCTTCCCTATCATGAAGGCTCCTGGACGCTCAGTTCCTCAAAATCCAGAGTACTCGAAATTCAATTTTAATTCATATATTCGCAAAAATTACAGAGTTCGTTGCGAATGTAACAATGCAACTTGTATTGGTTCTCAATCGCGCATATGTAGGTTGAAATACGGATGCACGTGTTAATTTATTTATTTGTTCATATTGACCATGAAGAAATAATTGAGGTTCAAATTGAGTGCCATAACGAAATACGTAATAACTATACTATATAACAATTACATATTGTATTTTCACATTTACAATATAAATTGTTAATACAACTTATTTTCTTATCACTGGGTCTCGAGAATACACTCAATCCTGGCGGTTTAATAACAGATATTATATTTGGATTTACATTATTTAATATTCGATTATCTCGTAAGTCAGTATTTATACACATATTAAAATCTATATTTTTATTATTGTCTATATCAATATCAAACACTGTTTTATTATCATATAAATTATGCAATTTCAAAATTTCATTTTCAACTTGAATACTAATAATAAACCCTTTGTAAGTTGTATAATTATTTGACTCTAATACCGCTGGCATTTCAACTGGTGTTGATACGATTTGAAGTATTCTTTTTAATTTTATATAATCATTTTGTGACATATACATATACAACGAGGTTTGTTTTATTAAATACGTCTATATTTGAATAGTTAAATATAACAAAACATAATGAGAGTTTATTTACAAATAATATTGAACTAAATTCTATATTTATTTCAATCTATTAACATGTAAAATATTATAAAAATTAAAATACAATCGGCTTCGTAAGTTGATTAAATAAATTATTTACGGAAATAAAATACTCGTGATATGGATTATTTAATGTATTTTTATACGATTCATCTAAATTATCAAGGACTGTCTGATATTTAATATTATCGTCTAATATATATAATGTTTCATATAGACCAAATAAGAATACTAATTTCTTCGTCCCATTACTATACGCACCGGTGAATTTAGTAACTGAACTGAAATCATTTTCAAAAAAGATATAGGGAACTAGCTCTGTATATATCTTATTATTATATTTACACATAGGAGAATATCTATTTGGTATTGATATTATATTGAATTTGGTTGCCGTGTTTACATCTTTCAGCATATTAATAAATTTAAAATCAGTAATACTGTTTAGTTGTTTTGTAAAATTTGATATATTAAATATGTTTTCTTGATGTACATTATTTGTGTTTGAATCATATGCATTTAATGTATAATAATATACATTTTGAGCATTTTTATATTTTTTTATATCTAAAATTTCATTACTTATACTTAAAGCAGCGTCTTTAGTAATACCAGTTTTAAGATATGAAATATGTATAGGTATACAACAAGTCATAAAAATTTCTACTATCTGATGCGTTAATGTAAGATTATTTAAATACGAGAAATCATTTGATAATTCTGCACTATCTGTAAATGAAGTATCATTTATATAATTAAAATTAAAATAAGAAAACTTGTTTTTTCTAAATACTAGCGGCATACTATTAAGTAACTCTGCTGGTAAAATAGCTGCTAACTCCTTTTTTATAAACACAGATAGTTCATTTATAATACTAGATGGTATACGATTATATATTAGGTATGATTTAATAAGTGACGTTGGAAAAATTTTTAATAGTACCGATACATCGAGTTTTTCAATAGGTTTAATTATATAATATTCAAACCAATCATCGCGTTCACAATACAATTTATTATCAATACAAATATTTAATAACAATAACGGAACAACCCCTCCTGACGAAGCACAAAAAACCATGTTATTATAAAAAACCGGTTTATCACATGATTTTGTATCTATAATTTTACCAAGTTTATGAAAACCGTATAAGATACCCGTGCTGTATAATACTGCTGATAGACCTCCTCCACATAACGATATTATATCAGTTGTATTATCATATTCGTAATCATGTATTATATTCATTTATAATAATAGCACACTATAAAAACAAAATTAAACAACCATCAATTATAGACTAAATGAAATTGAGATTTTCTCTTGTAAGGAATTGTTATATAGTTCAACAGCAATTATTGAGATTAGGTTCGTAGTTTTTTTTAGTGATTAAAATCCACGAAGAACAAAAATGTGTCAGCATCACATTTTTGTTATAAACAACCATCACTTGACAATATAATATAACCGACAAATTGTATAAACTTAAACGCCCGAAGGTGTATTGATACGAACTATTAGTTTATCAAATAATAATTCAGGTTTATTATTACTTATTAATATGCTTTCATATATTTTGACATAATAATTACTAATACCCAAATATTTAACATTATATTCCTGTTCTGGTTTTTGTATAATATTAGTACTTATACCATTGAACTTGTTAAATAGTGGATTATTATTTATATTAAAGTTAGGCGTAGACGGATGAAAAATATATATTATTTTCTCTAAGATCTCAATTGGTCTTAATTCATTCAATATATCAGTTTCAATAATTTTAAAATTTACAATTATACTTCCTTTTGTAATTTCTGTGATAATAATTCGTTTTCTATCAATTGATAATGCACTCGTAAGTATTAGTAAAAAATATTCTTCAAAATCTTGAGAAAGTGATGTGCTGCCTACAGTGCTATCATAATCCAAATCGAAAGACATTCTAACATTGATAGTAGATATATCAATAGTGCGAACAAATTCAATTGCTTTTCTTAATATAATATTAAACTGTTTATTATAACTCTCTATATTAGATAAGGCGTATTTTTCAGTTAATATATAAATAACCGACCCTGATTCGCAATAAGTATACATATTCTCGAAATATATATAACCATTTTCAATTACAATGCCATTTATCTTTTCATTTTTCGTATTAATAATAAGTACTTTATGAAACAAAAATATATCATTTAATTTCAATACGAGAATATTACAACCGATATTAATACGTCCGTATAATGTTAAATTAGCTAAGATCCCATTATTAATCATCAATTTCATTTTATTTTTTATATGCGAACTACTATTCATATAATACATATATAGATTTTCTGTGTCATTACATCGATATACAATCGAAACATGACCTTATTTTTACTATTCGACAATGTATATGTAATTTATATATGATATCTTTTGGAGGATCAGTATTAGATAAAAATATATTATACGATGTTGTAATAAATACTGAATGGGATATTAAGATATTAAATAAAATATTTAGCGTAGATTTTAATAATTATAAACCGAGTATAAGAAATAAAAAAAAGGATTTATTTTTATATTACACATTTATCGATAATTTTACTAATAATATGGAAATTGATTATGACTTATTGAAAAATGAAATGACTAATACTAATATTTATGACGATTTTTTTAATCATATATTAGAAAAGGTTAAGTCTAATAAGGTAACTTCTGATAAATTTATATTAGAAAAGAATAATATTATATCATTTATACGATATAAATTACAAAATGAATCGTTTATATCTAAAAATACCTTCCGAACAATCCATAAATCGTATAATACTAAATCGAATGAAAATGAACTATGTTCATATATACTAGAACAAATGTTAATATATGTTCCAGAACGGTTTAATATAATACGGGTAGATAAGATTATTTCTTTACCATTCAAACCGAAAGATTACTTTTATAAAATTATTACATTGGATTATACAGGTATAATACGTCGTTATATGATTAAAATAAACATTGTATAACCTTGAACAATTCAATTAACACAAAAAAAACAAGATAGTGTCGTCAATTTATGACAATCATATGTTTTTATAAGTGACGGTCAACATTATATGTTTAACCAACCATTGTAATGATCATTGCAATATCATCCAAAATTTATATACAATTAGTTATCAATAACTTAGAACGATTTTTGGATTAGACTATGTTCGATTTTATAGATATATGTATATAATTATACTTAGTATATAATTATATTTAGTATATAATTATATTTAGTATATAATTATATTTAATATATAAAATATATTTAGTGTATAAAAATAATATTTAGTGTATATATATATATATGTCTTCTTCAGTCGCAGCAAATCCAATCACTCCAGCTCCAGTCACTCCAGCTCCAGTCGCAATCGGTACAACCGGTCCAGTCGCAATCGGTACAACCGGTCCAACCACTCCAGATCCAACCACTCCAGCTCCAGTCGCAATCGGTACAACCGGTCCAGTCGCAATCGGTACAACCGGTCCAGTCGCAATCGGTACAACCGGTCCAACCACTCCAGCTCCAGCCACACCCGTTACTACTGCCTCTATCATTGACGCACCTGTTGCATTAATAAAACAAATAATTGATTTGATTACATTAAATGATGGTAAATCTCAAAATGGACTCTTCGAAATTTCAAATTTAATTAATACGAATTTGGTTCAATTATTATCAACACCATCTACACAATTCTTTACATTACCTGTTGCTTTTAATGGCTTACAAACCCTATTGAATCCAAACCTTAATGGCTTACAAACTCTGTTGAATCCATCGCAACTGCCGACTATATATACATCTCTTAATAGTCTAGTATTAATATTAGAGCAACCAGAATTAAAAGATAAAATTAAAAAATTAAATGTGGATATTAGTGTACTATTAAAGTTTTTCGAAGAGAACGAAGAAATAAGGAAGTTCATGGATAATTTGAATAAACTACGCGAAATTGTAAAGGTATTTAAACTATAGATACATCTGTATCGGGTGGTTTTGTATATAGTCTTTCGATATCATTTTTAAACTGTTCTTCTTGTTTTTTTTGTAGTTCGTTAAAGCGATTTAAAATATTCATAAAACACGCATCGCATTTAACAGTTGGGTAATTGTTATTATTTCCTATTATACTTAATCTAATAAGGTCATTCATAATTTCAATTAAATGTTGTATATATACTCTATTTGACGAATGAAAAAAAATATTGAAATAATAATATCAATAATAGCTTTAATATCAGAAAGAACAAATGATTTACTATTTGTATTAAGATGAAATATAAATGGTATGTTTATAAATTTATCCATTAATGTATTTTATATATAGATATATATATATCAATATATACATATATGTTATTACTAACCAAAATTACCGATTTTTTAACAATACAATTTTTAAATATTTTTAAAAGAAATGTAATGTTATCAAAGATATTACAAATGATGGGAGGATTAGAAAATATGTCGGAAGAATTACAAAAAAAAATATCAAAAAGTATGAATAGTGTAGACTATACAGAAGATGAGATTAATTATACTAAATTACTATATATTGTGAATGAATACAATATTAAACTCGATAATATTAGACCGACCAATTCTGGCATGATATCATTAATATACAAGGGTACTGATAATAGTGGTAATAAAATAATTATAAAATTAAAAAGATTAAATATAGAAGAAAAATAAAAAAGGATTATAGGTTTTTCAATAGAATTATGAATGTTTTGTATTACATATCATTTTTCAATTATAATATGAGAACTGTTATTTATGGTTTAAAAAGTTTAATGGATACAGAAGAATACATATTATCTCAATGCGATTTATATCAAGAAATAAATACAATGATGGGAATAAAACCTACAATGGATAAATATACAACAAATATAACGATTCCGTATTGTTATAATAAATCAGAAGATATGACACGAGATATCAATTTTATCGTAATGGATTTAATGTCGGGATGTAATTGTTTAACAATACAAGATGAATATAAAGAAGAATTATTGAGATTGATACATATTTTTACAAGTGTCGCAACAATATTTGCTAAAATGTCACATACAGACTTACACCCTGGTAATATATTGTATGAAATAAAAGATGGTACTGTTCATTTAAGTGTTATTGATTTTGGAATGAATATTAATTATTCTCCATTTCTTATTGAATATTCGAAAATAGTAAGAGAAACTGCAATGAGTGGTAGAGGATGTGATTTGAAATTAGATGATAATTTATTAAGCCTATTAAATGGTATGTTTAACGAATCTATTAGTTTTGATAAACTATCACAAATACAAAAACAACAATTATTAATTACTTTTAATTATTTAATAGATATATGCGTAGCAAATGATGTAAATGAACAAAAAATCAATATAATATGCGATGAAATAAAAAAAATATTTAATATACAAAATCTATCAGTATCACTTGAATTTATAAAAATTACACTATCATTGACTATGTATGGTTCTACTGCAAGAATATTAGTTCCAGATACTAAGAAAGCAGCAATTATAATGAAAAAAGCAATAACAGAAGTATATTTATATTAAATGTGTCATATACATCTTGAAACATTTATTATAATAATTCAGGAACGACATTGGTTAAATAAAGTTCATTGATAAATCTGTGATGTAATATATCAAATATGATATACGATCGATTATCACCTTTCATTTCATATTCACATTTCAATAAAAAAAAAATAATGTATATTGTAAATAGCAATAAACATTATTCTATAATATATTGACAATAAAGGCAATTATTTATTTCAGGGAAATGTCTTTATCCGTGTATTCCACTGGTAGTATGTTCGCAATCAAAAATAATAGTTTTCGGAGTATAAATGTGTTGATATTAAGTGGTGCTATAGTCGACGATATAGTTGGACCAGTTGCCAACAATATATCCATGTAATATTCTCCATACATAATCAATAATGATCTAATAAATAAATTGGGTATTATAATATTCATGGGAAAATGTGTGAATGGTCTATATATTAATGTATTGTCTGGGATTATCAATCCATTTTTATCAATTCCTCCATCATATGTTTTACAACCATCTATATTACAGTTGTATGTAGAAAAGAATGGAATTGATCCACTACAAATCATTGTATTTGCAATGTCTTTATTATTTGAAAACTGTGATTTCCATCCGAAACCATTTGCATCGCAAATACCAATATGAAATTTATTATTTAACTTTTTATATATATCATCCGACTGACCTCGAAAACAAAATTCAATTCCTTTCAAATGGTTTTTCGTGAGTGAATCGGATGTTTTAGATACATTAATTATATCATTCATAAATAATTCAAAGTCGTCCGATTGGATTTCCAAAAGTAATACAAGCCCAATACCAGATCCAGCTGAAATCCCATAAACATTATCAATTTGAATATTATTTTTTTGTATATATCGTAAGCAACCAATATACTCATACATTCCCCAAATTGCACCACCACCGAAATAGATATTAGGCATATTTTTATATTATATATAATATGATAGAAATAATTCGTATTCTTATCTCAATCCATTATTAATTTTAGATGTCGTAAATCTTGGATTAACAATAGATATATTCGTTATATTAACGAACATATTATAATATAATATATTATTACAATGAACGATATAATCTACACACATCACTCACCGTATATTCACTCAATAGTCATTACTACTGATGTAAAATTTAAAGAAAGATTATTAGCAACAAAAATAGAGGCAGATAACATAATGTTTATAGACGATCAGATTAAATTAATAAATGAGAACACAAACAATTCGATATTAAATTATAACTATGAAATTATAAATGAAACACAAATAAAAGTTGCAATATTGTTCAAACATATTTTAAAATCATTAAATATAGGACAAAAATATATAAAATGTACAATTTCTATAAATGTAAGCGAAAATACCATATATATAAATAATGACCCAAATCTTGATATAAAAATACCAATATCAAATGGTGTCGAGTTCATTCCATTATCTGACATAAATATATCAATTGCACATCATGAAACCGATACAAGTAAAATAGTCGTGACAATGAATTTTGAAACCAAATTTGATACGACTAATGATAAAAGTTTTGATGTTTTATTGACTATGTTCAAGGAATTTATAATTCAGGGAATTGAAGATGCGAATAAATAAATACGGATGCACGTGTTAATTCATGAATACTATTATATACACAATGTATATAATGAGTATGTATTTTGATAACAAAGAATTATTCGCTGGTCCAAAAGTCAGTCAATATGGTAGTCATATGGTTATGACGAATGTTACAAAGACACCAAAGATGAAATATGTGAATATAGATACAAAGTTTAGAGACGAATATAATACAGATTTTACGACTGACTATAATATTTCATTACCCGAGCGTATTACAGATGTTCGTAGTATTTCCGTAGTGAATATGGAGATACCAAACACATTCTTCAATATTTCGAAAAACCTTGGAAATAATGCTATGAAAATTACATCATCAGGAACTACAGAAATATTGGTTGTACGCGACGGTAATTATAACGAGACTAGTCTGTTAGTTGAATTGAATGCTCGTGAGACGGAACTTCCAGCACCATTTACCAACCTTGTATTTGATGTTTCGTTCAATAAGATTACTGTTACGCCTAGCACGGGAACTTTTGACTTTGATTTTGGAGTGGATTCGAATGGTGCTTTTACTAAATATAATTTCAAGAGTCGGTTGGGTTGGTTATTGGGATTCCGTAATCAAAAATACACAGGCGTCGTGAGTGCGAGTAAACTTACATCAGAATACTTTTATAGTTTGACTGGACCCCGCTACTTGTATTTAGTGGTGGATGAATTTACAAGTAATGGTAACCCTAACTCATTTACCGCACCGCTACCATCATCTGCAATTTCTAAAAATATATTGGCGCGCATTTCATTGGATAATGCGGTTTACCCATTCATGCAAGTTATTCCTGCGAATAAATCAAATGGATATTTGTTATCGGATGTGCGCTCATATACAGGTAAGGTGGATATACAGAAATTAAACGTCCAATTGGTGAACGAAAATGGAACCGCGATGAATTTGAATGGTGCGGATTTCTCGTTTTGTCTTCAAATAGAATACGAATAGAATAAATACTTATATTTCATATACAAGTATTTTTTTTACAAAATCGCGAGTTGATTTTAGAACAAACTACTCTCACGTCCAGGAACTATTGTATAAATAAGTATATCAAAATTGTCATCATTAATCATCAATTTAAATTTTTCTCTATGTTTACGCTTCAAAAATTCAACTATAAGACCTTTATTTTTGTTTTCATCCGAACGAATAAAATTGTTAAATTCATCTGTAGTTGTGCCTGTGAAATCGAGGATTTGTTTCAAATACACGGAATTATCAGATTCTATATCGTTCGAACCTCCGACCCGAAGACTATTGGTCCTGTTACGACGAATATTTTTTCGCCTAATAATCTTGCGCGATTTCATTTATTATATAATGAATATAGATAATTTATTTAGACGTGTCAATTTAATACTGATTGATATATATATATATATATGTCGAATGGAACATTACAGAATGAAATAACAAACAGCATAAGTTCTGAAAATATAGGTTTTAACATAGAATTAAGCGAACAAATCGGAATATCGGATTATATTGCGTGTCAGGATAGTGACAACGATAGTCTAAAAAGCGCGTATTCTGACGAAGAATCCAATATTATAAATATTTGTATAAACAACCAATTACCTGAAGAATATATAGAATATAAAAAACTAACTTACAAACAAGTGGAAACTGCTGTGGATAAAAATTTTTTCGACAAATCACATGTGTTCTCGAATTCACTGGATATATTAGCGAGTTACTTAAAGGGGCAAAAATTTATATATATGGAGTCAAAGTCATATTGTGAATCCAATCTGAATAAATTGATGATGCCTGCAATATTACTGTCAACAATTGCAACAGTATTAGCGACATTTGTAACCGAATATAAATGGGGGTCTATTTTAATTTCAACGGTAAATGCGATAATAGCGTTTCTCCTATCGATTGTCAATTACTTGAAACTGGATGCAAGATCAGAAGCTTATAAAATATCTGCCCATAAATACGACAAATTGCAAACCACCGTAGAGTTCACGTCGGGGGCAATATTATTATTACCTGAAGAGGATGGCAACAAAACAATATTATCGAAACTAGTGGAAACACTGAATATGGTGGAGACATCAATAGCAGAAGTTAAAGAGACCAATCAATTTGTAGTACCTAGAGCAATACGGTTACGATATCCTATAGTATATAACACAAATGTATTTGCAATAATAAAAAAAATAGAAGACAAGAAAAAACGCGCAATCATCACACTGAAAAGTGTAAAGAATGAACTCCGATATTTTAACAAACTTCGCGAAGGAAATTATGAACTAGATGTAACTCAGAAAAAGCGTGTGATAGACTTATTCAATATGAAACGTGAGTCTATACGCGAAATTTTAATTCTCAAATCGGCATTCTCAATAGTAGATCAAATGTTCTTACAGGAAATAAAGAATGCAGAAATTATGAAATATAATTGGATACTAGGTTATATTTGCTGTAACAATACATATGATATAAAAGACCCAGAAAGTATCAATAAATTTATAATTGGAATAATGGATCCGTTCAAAGATAAAGAAGAGAGCGAGAAAGAAGAAGCTAAATTAAAACAAACAATGTATTATGAATCCAAAACAGAATATGAAACATCAAGAGACCCATGGTGGCTATTTTGTAAAAAACGGAATTACGAAGAACGGGTTATGAAAATAACTCGTGAATTTGTAGTTGACAATATGAAACAAATAGTTGATATAATAGAAGAAACACAGCGTGAAACGCCAGCCCCTAAATACAAAATAGCTAGGCGAGTTAGTAGTTATTCTTCTAGTTTGAATTCACCACCCAAATCATAGATTATAACAGAACGTATATGATTGGATAAAAACGGCCATATAGCATTTACAATAACATGGATAAATATGGTTGGGTTTATTATACATACCTTTTTTTAGAGAATCTCCATGTGATTTCGTAATAAGTTTCGCCATATCAATCGCTAGACGTATTTCAATCGCATGCCTCATGTCAAATCCTGCACAATCGAATATCCATGTCCAAGGTTTTGTACCCTTTTGTGTAAGTTCTCCATTGTAATGCGATAAAATGCCTTCTCGGTCGTTGTATTTGGACGCTTTCGCTGGACGCGTGTAATAATATACCATATCATCGGTTTCTGTCAACTTCACTAGAGAGTGACTGGTTGGGTCTGCTTTACATACAGGACATTCGTACATTAGTATTATACATTCAAAAGAAATAATATTTGTTATGTAAACGGAATATAGAACAGTCTATAGTAAAAATTGAAACAAATAAAAATACATTTTATAAAGAGTATAAAATGTCCGAACTATCAAAAGAACAACAAGATGCATACGACCAGTTTGTTATGGGAAACAATATATTCATAACTGGTCCAGGGGGTGTCGGTAAAACAAAATTAATTCATCATTTGGTGGAGTATGCGAAAGTTGTAGGAAAGCGGATTCAAGTATGCGCGCTAACGGGTTGTGCATCGCTTCTCCTTGGTTGCAATGCGAAGACCATTCATTCATGGAGTGGTATAAAGTTAGCGAAGGGAGGGATACCTCAAATTATAGGACAAGTAATGCAAACTCAATATGCAGTGAAAAACTGGAAGGAAACCAAAATATTGATAATTGATGAGGTATCTATGATGAGTAGAAAGATCTTTGATGTATTAGAAACTGTGGCTCGAGTCGTCCGCAAAAACCCAGCACCATTCGGTGGATTACAAGTAATATTTTGCGGTGACTTTTATCAATTGCCACCGGTACCAACAATGAATGAACCAGAAACAGGCGAATTCTGTTTTGAATCTGATCGATGGTGGACTGTATTTCGTCCAGAGCATCATATTGAATTGAAGACTATATTTAGACAGACAGATAAAAAATATATTGAGATCTTATCACAAATACGAACGGGAGAACTCTCGCCTGAAAATATTGACATTCTGAATAAATATGTAAAACGCGAATACGACCCCAAACAGTATAATGGTTCGGTTCTTACAAAACTTTATGCAATACGTTCTCGCGTGGACTATCTAAATCGGATTCTATTTGAAAAAATAGAAGAAACCGCTGTGGAGTTCAAGGTTAATAGAATGCGAAATTTAACGACCTACGCAGACACGAATAAAATAATCGAATCACAGATTATTGAAAAATGTCGTAGCTTAACAAAAACAGAACAGGATTATGAACTCGAACAATTGATGCTAAACACCCCTTGTATATCACACCTACAATTAAAACGCGGTGCATCTGTAATGTGCACTGTAAATCTGGATATGGAAAAAGGCATATGCAACGGTTCGCAGGGAGTAATAACAGACTTCATTGGTTCCAATAAACGTCCAGAGGTGAAATTTACAAATGGTGTTACCATTGTAATAGGCACACATATGTGGCAATCCGCCGAGTATCCGACAATCGCAATCAGTCAGTTTCCGCTTCAGTTAGCATGGGCTTTGACAATCCACAAGATTCAAGGTACTACACTAGCCAGGGCACAAATCGACATCGGTAATGTGATATTTGAATACGGACAAACATATGTGGCTTTATCACGCATACAATCATTGGATGGGTTATATCTAGCTGGTTTTAATCCAAATAGGATAAAAGCAAACCCGAAGGTAAAGGTATTTTATGCACTAATGCAAGCCAAAAAACAAGACCCGAATGTGAAAAATACGTAAATATGTATCGTAAAAAATAAATAGTTAGTGTATATAATGTCATTTCGAAGATATGGTGGAACGAATAAATTAGAAAAGAATAATAATATAACAGTCCATTCCATTGTAGCAGACACATTCACCATCAGAGATGCGTTTTTGAGTATTTTCATAATTGAAGGCGACCTTAAGATTGGCGGAAATGGAATAATATCAAATAATATTGAAGTGAGTAAAAATATAAGTGCAACAACTTTAGATATCAGTTCAAATGCCACAATTCAAGGCAATTTATACTTGGATGGGTCAAATGATATTTTTTTTAAGGGTCTTAATGGAATGATAGGAATTAACAAATTCACACCTACCGCAACAGTTGATATCTCATCAAATATAGTAGAGGCATTTAATGTGAAAACTTCTGCCATAAACAATCGTAACATTATAGCTCGAAATTTATATAACAATGGAATTGCAATAAGTACAACTGGAACAACTGAATCTGCAATACAATTTTATGGTGCAGGCGCGTGTGCGGAAGTAGACGTATCAAATACACAATGTGCTATGATAAAATATTCAAATGCTGGTAATATGCTATCACTAGACGCAATAGGAGATGTAAAAGTTACAAGTAAAATGATAATAACTGACAATTCAAATAACGGTGATACACATACCGATTTTGACGAGACTGTATTGATATATGATAAAGATAAGGGTGAAAATCAGTCTATATTTTTCGAAGAAATCTATGGAAATACAAGTATAAAAACTGGTAATGCTCTCACTATACAAACCGTGAATAATGCTTCAGCTGCATTCATGCATATTGTTACACCAGAAAAACTAGGTCTTCAAATCGGTGGTGGTTCATACCCAAAAGACCCATCACGTAGTATGGGTATAATTGATATTTATAATCCAAGTCCCGTAATAGATAACGAGGCAACACCTGCAATGATGATTGTATCTGGTAATTCTATAACAAAATTCAATGCAACAACTGGATTCAATACATTTCAACCAAAATACAATAATTATGCAGTTGATATTAACGGTCCATTGCATCTGAATAACGGAGAGGTAAAAAAAACAATTGATACTATATCGCGAATATTTCAACTATATAATTTTGGTACGGATTTTGGTATTGCTGTAGGAGGACAAGGACCAGACACAGTGGGAGGTGGATTTGGAGGCTCAACAATAATACTTAATAATTATTTTGTATACACAACAACAAATGGTGGTAAAACATGGAACGAAAGGAACAATATTAATAAAGAAGCTCAAGAAAATTTAATTGATGCTGATGTAAAATTTAAATCTGCCTATAGCTATGATACTGAGAGAACAATTATAGGAGGCACAAATTCACAAGCATATATTACTGACGACGGAGGAACCAACTGGTCTCAATTCGTAATTACAGGAGGCATTTCAGATATAAATGCAATATATATACCTCGTGATGTTTCAAAAAATTTTGTATATACTGGCGGAAATAAAGCATCAGGGGGTGCAATTATAAGATATGGGTATATACATGTAATTAATATTAATTATACTAGCTCTACAGTGAACGGATATGCATATACAAATGAGGATCTTAGTTACAATATAGCAGAAGGTCATATTTCAGACAGTGATGGATATGGCACTAACTTCATAGTTGTAGGTGGTAATACAATCAGGAGGTTTGATATAAGTTTAAATAAAATGGAATTAAACCATATAGATGATTATACAAATCCAAATACTGTATCATATAACGCAGTCCGATTGGCAGATAGTAATAATGGAGTTGCTGTAGGAGTCAATGTTATATCATATACCAGAAATGGCGGAGATACATGGAATGATGCATCAAATAATATATATTTATCGGGCAAAATATTCAATGATGTTTTCTTGGACGGTTCAATGAATGCAATCGTAGTTGGTAACAGTGGATTTATATATAGTTCAAATGATGGATATCAGACATGGAAGATAGTAAATGAAGACGTATTGAATGCGTCTGGTGTAGGCTCCAGGATAACTGACCCTACAAATGATATTACTAGTGTGTTTATGCCAGATTCATCAACAATTATATTGTCAATCGTAAAAAATAATGATGATGATGCAAGGAAATCAAAATTATATTATCTGAATATGCCGAATATATTCAATAACAAAGAAAACTTTATATTTGATGTTAGTGGTTGTATACGGATGTCAGGAGATTTACGTATAAATGATGGAGGTGATATAAAATCTAATAACGAGACCTTTAATTTTATAACTACTGACGTGACAACACTGAATATGGGAACAGATGTAACAAATATAACAATGGGTGGACATAACACAACAAATATAACAATGGGTGGACATAACACAACAAATATAACAATGGGTGGTTCTAGTACCGATAACCTAATAATCGGCGGAAATACAACAATTTCTAAGATAGGACCTCTCCAAATAAGTGGCTTATTAAATGGTAATGTTACTTTATCAAACAACCTAGTAACTACTGGAAATATATACTCAGTAAATGTTGTAATAAGTGACAATCTACATATAACTAATGGTAACCTAGTCGTTGCGAATACGTTAAACTCTACCAGTGCAACCAGCGGTGCATTACAAATAAATGGTGGGGTTGGTATTCAAAAAATCTATACACATCAGGTGATATTAATACATCTGGTAATATTTATACATCTGGGAATATTGATACATCTGGTAATATAATTGTATCTGGTAATAGCTTGATGACATCAATAGCAGATATATCAATAACTGAAACTCCAGGGACATTTGTTTATGTAGAGAATTCTGGACCTTTGCAAATTAAAGGTGGAGCGGCTATAAATAAAAACCTTTATATAGGCGAGGATATATGGATAAACGGTGATCTCAATTTGAAAGGACAATTAAAGCTCCTTGGCGATATAGCTACCCTCGCTCAAGTTGACGGGATTAATGTAACGACACCATTTCAGGGAAGCTCTGATGAAGATGTAGATTACGAGGCTCTATCAACGGGTTCATTCACTACCGTAGGAGGATTTGCTGTTGGTAAAAATTCATGGTTACGGGGAAATTTACGAGTAGATGGTATAGATGGGGTTACAATCACTGGCACCATCATATCAACTAGCGTCACAACTGGCGCACTAAAAATTGCAGGAGGAATTGGTATTACTGGATCGATTCATACTGGTGGAAATGTAGTTGTCAATAGCACCGCAGTATCAACGAGTCCAACAACAGGCGCAGTCCAAATTGTTGGAGGCATTGGTGTTGGTGGATCCATTCATACAGGTGGAAATGTAGTTGTCAATAGCACAATAGAATCCACAGATTCTTCAACTGGTGCGCTTCGAATTACTGGAGGAATTGGTGTTGGTGGATCCATTCATACAGGCGGAATTGTAATTGTCAATAGCATAATAGAATCGACTAGTGCAGCAACGGGTGCACTTCAGATTAAAGGAGGCGTTGGTATTGGCGGGAATATATACACCAGTGGAAATATAGTTGTCAACAGCACGATAGAATCAACTAGCACGGCAACAGGTGCACTCCAGATTAAAGGAGGGATTGGTCTTGGTGGATCCATTCATACTGGTGGAATTGTAATTGTCAATAGCATGATAGAATCAACAAGTGCGCTAACTGGTGCACTTCAGATTAAAGGAGGCGTTGGTATTGGCGGTAATATATACACCAGTGGAAATATAGTTGTCAACAGCACGATAGAATCAACTAGCACGGCAACGGGTGCACTCCAGATTAAAGGAGGGATTGGTCTTGGTGGATCCATTCATACTGGTGGAAATATAATTGTCAATAGCACAATAGAATCAACTAGTGCAGCAACGGGTGCACTACGAATTACAGGAGGGATTGGTGTTGGCGGATCCATTAATACTGGTGGAAATATAGTTGTCAATAGCACGGTAGAATCAACTAACACGGAAACGGGTGCACTCCAGATTAAAGGAGGGATTGGTCTTGGTGGATCCATTCATACTGGTGGAATTGTAATTGTCAATAGCATGATAGAATCAACTAGTGCGCTAACTGGTGCACTTCAGATTAAAGGAGGCGTTGGTATTGGTGGATCCATTAATACTGGTGGAAATATAGTTGTCAATAGCACGATAGCATCAACTAACACGGCAACAGGTGCACTACAAATTACTGGAGGAATTGGTGTTGGTGGATCCATTAATACCGGTGGAAATGTAATTGTCAATAGCATTATAGAATCGACTAGTGCAGCAACGGGTGCACTTCAGATTAAAGGAGGCATTGGTGTTGGCGGGAATATATATACCAGTGGGAATCTAGTTGTCAATAGCACAATAGAATCAAATAGCACGGCAACAGGTGCATTCATAATTATAGGAGGCATTGGTGTTGGTGGATCCATTAATACTGGTGGAAATGTAGTTATCTATAGCACCGCAATATCAACGAGTACAGCAACAGGCGCAGTCCGAATTCTTGGAGGAGTTGGAATTGGAGGAAATGTATTTATCGGTAAAAATATGCAATCTACAACATTAACAACGGGTTTACTGAATGCATTAAGTATAAGTTCAACTTCAAATAATGTCGTTGGCAACATCATATCAACTAACACGGCAACGGGTGCACTCGTAATTACAGGAGGGATTGGTGTTGGTGGATCCATTAATACTGGTGGAAATATAGTTGTTAATAGCACGATAGCATCAACTAACACGGCAACGGGTGCACTCCGAATTATAGGAGGGATTGGTGTTGGCGGATCCATTAATACTGGTGGAAATATAGTTGTTAATAGCACGATAGCATCAACTAACACGGCAACAGGTGCACTAGTAGTATTAGGTGGAGTTGGTATAGCAGGAGCAACTACATTAACATCAATCACTGGAACATCAGCAACATTGTCAGGAACACTCAATGTTGCAGGAAGAGTAACTGCATTTGAGTATAATGCGGTTTCAGATATGCGTATAAAAAAAAATATAACCGACTTGAACTTCCCGTCGTTGGAACTAATCCGAAAGATAAGACCGCGTGAATATAGTATGATAGATGGAAGTACAGAATCTGCATACGGTTTCATAGCGCAAGAGGTTCAGGAACTTATACCGAAATCAGTTCACCTGTCTAGTGGTTACATACCGTCTATATACGAGAATGCATTTGTAAACGGAAATACCATCACATTAATCAATAAAACCACAATTGATATATCATGTGGTAAATTAAAACTACGCGATAAACACAGCCAAGATATAATAGTAAATGTAACGAGTATCCAGGATAACAAGACGTTTCATATAGATAAAAACATACTTGAAAATGTATCCTATATGGATATATCTGGGAATTATCTGGATAAGCAAATAAATAATGGAATAACGACTTACATGATAGGTTCGCAAATATACAAGGGAGAAGTAAAATACGGAATATTTGTCTATGGGAGTGAAGTGAACGACTTCCAATCGATAAATAAAGACACTATATGGACTATAACTCTGAGTGCAACACAAGAGATGGATAGACAATTGCAAGATGCTAAGTATACCATACGAACAT
>FUWD013021911.1_pt1 | contig 18488 bp, 19 predicted proteins | sample 1063281 | NCBI WGS metagenome assembly FUWD01 (sample SAMEA79048168, study PRJEB19326) | metagenome | biome: marine | reverse complement strand
CCAGCCGGTCATCACCCCAGAACAGTTCCCCGTCAACTATGAAACTTGGGCTGCCGAAAATGTTCTTTGACTGTGCTTGTTCTGTTTGACTGAGATAGGCTTTAGCAATTGTTTCATCAGCAGCCAGTTCCAGGACTCTTTCCGGATCCTGATCGATCTCCCTGAGACTTTCTGAAACGTTTGGTTCACTTCCGGGCTCGAGACCAGCAACAAACCAGCGCCGGTATGTCGCTATGACGTAATCGGAACACCAGCCTTCCTGCATTCCAATTACCGCAATTTTGTTTGCTAGATCGAACTCCTTCAGCGGATAAGGAGCAGGAACTTTAGCCTCAAAACCATAGCTGCTTGCCCGACGTTCGATGTCCCGCCACATATAATCCGCCTTTACCTGCTTTGTTGGAGGAAAAGGTACATTGTCCATCTCGAGCATTATCTTTCGTACACTGAAAGGTTGCCAGGAAAACTTGACTTCAAATTTTTGTTCAACTTCTTTGAGGCGTGTAACCGAAAGATAGGTGTAGGTACTGCCGATGGAGAACCAGAATTCTATTTCTTTCATGGATATAATTTTATTGAAGTTTAATATTTACATTTAGTCAGTTCAACGATGTAATTTCTGAGCGAATCGTAACATTCAAATTATGAAGTGTCAACAAATTAACAACCGGTATTTTGACCTCTTTACAAGCAGTTATTCCAACACTGTTCCCACGATTTGGGGGTTTCCTCGTAAAAATGAATCTGCATCCATTTCCTGTTTGCCTTCCGGTTTAAGACGCAAGATTCGCAAACCTCCGGTACGAGTTCCCACGATCAATTCCGGAAATATTTTTCCCGGCTCAAAGCTTTCATTCACTACTTCAACTTTTGTCAACTGAATCCTGCGTTTGTTTTCATTTTTTCCGGATATGCTATAAAAAGTAAAAATTCCTGGCCATGGTGTAAATGACCGTAATTTACGTTCAATTTCGCGGGCCGTTTCTTCAGTCCAGCGTACTCGACCTTCATCTTTTTTGATGATTCTACAGTAAGTTGCCTCGTCCTCATTTTGCTCTGTGGCAGAGAAATTTTCTGCAAACAGTTTTGGCAAAGTTTTGCGGATCAGTTGTCCACCGATTTCTGCCAATCGGCTTCCGAGCGACGGAGTTGTGTCATCCGGACGAATGGTTTCGGGTTTGGAAGCAGCAACCAGGGGGCCTGCATCAAGTTTCAAAACAATTTTTTGTAAAGATACACCCGTTGTTTCAAGTCCGGAAGCAATTGCCGCCTGTACTGGAGAGGCCCCACGCAATTTCGGCAACAAAGAAAAATGCAGATTGAAACAGCCGATCCTGGGAATATCTAAAAAGACTGCGGTAAAATTTGTCCATAAGCACATACTATAATCAGTTCCGGAGTTAATGATCTCACCAATTCCAGTGTTTCCGGACTTCCCGCTTTTTGCGGAGTATGAACAGGCAATTTTTGATTTTGTGCAAATTGCTTTATGGATGACGTAGTCAGAACCCGCTTGCGTCCAACCGGCCTGTCTGGCTGAGTAAAAACCGCGCTGATTTCTGATCCGGAATCCAAAACTGCCTGTAAAGAAGGGATTGCCCACTCCGGTGTTCCCATGAAAATTATGCTCATTATTATTACACAGTAGAAATGATAAATTATAATTTAGCTGATAACTCTATAGTTTAACTTGCTTTGCAAGTGATTTGGGATTAAAGTTCTGTTTAGTTAATTTTATTAAAGTGGCCCCTTTTATTTTGATGCTGAGCTGTGGAAAAATTAAATCTCGAAAATCCATTGGATCCAAAAACATCTAAAAAGGTTTCTGAAAAAGAAACTCCTGCAATGCTTTATGACCAGATGCTGAAGCGTGGTGAAGAGTTGCTGGAAAAGCCTTTGCAGGGTGGTGGTGAATCACGGGTTCGTGTTCAGCACAGCAAGGGGCGGATGACAGTGTGGGAGCGAATCAAAGTTTTGACTACAGCCGAAGCCCACATTACTTTTCAAAACTGGGGTGCGGAACTGGATGGTGCCGGAATTGTGACTGGAATTCTCAACATTGACGGACGCGATGTTGCAGTTTACGGACATGATTTTACCGTTCGTGCCGGTTCAATGGACGCAACAAACGGAAGCAAAATTGCGCGCCTTATTTTGATGGCGGGAGAGCACGGTATTCCATTAATTGGAATGAATGATTCCGCAGGAGCTTATGTGCCGGCTGGTGTGGGAGGTCTTGACGGATATTCGGAAGCATTTTCTGCGATGCGTAAAATAAGCGGGATCGTACCTTCGATCCTGCTGATGTTTGGCTACAATGCCGGAGGAGGAGCATATCTTCCGCGGCAGGGTTCCTTCGTGATACAGCCTGAAAATACCTTTTTTGGTTTAACCGGACCGGACGTTGTACGTGAGGCGCTTGGTGAAGATATTACTGCCGATGATTTGGGAGGTCCGAAAGTTCACAGTAAAAGCGGTGTGGTTGACTTGACTGCTCCGGATGAATTGGGAGCATTGCGTACTGCTTTGAGACTTTTGCGTTATCTGCCTGACAATAATTACACATCACCTCCTTTTCGTGCAACCTCTTTATCAATGGACGAGTATGTCGAAGAGGAAGCAATTCTGCTCCACAAAACATTCACCAATCCTGTCACTGGTTTCAACACGCCTTTTGATATGAGACTGTTTTTGCAGCAGCTTGTTGATTATGGAGATTATTTTGAATTTCAGGAAGTCAGGGCAAAACAACTGACTACGGCATTTGGCAGAATGGGTGGCAATGTAGTTGGTTTCATTGCCAACAACAGCGCTTTTGCTTCAGGAAACATCGACACAGAATCCTCCAGAAAAGGTGCAAAATTTATTCGATTTTGCAACCTCTTCAACATTCCGGTTATTTTTCTTGAAGATGTCAGTGGCTATGCTCCGGGCTCTGAGCAGGAACGTGCGGGAGTCGTTCAGGCAGGCCGGGAACTACTGGATGCAATCGTGGATTTGCGCGTACCCAGACTGACGCTGATAGTCAGGAATGCTTTTGGAGGGGCATACTGTGCCTGGAACAGTTATCACGTTGGCGGTGATTTTGTTTTTGCCCTGCCAAGTGCAAGAATTGCTGTGATGGGTCCGGCTGGAAGACAGTATGTTTACAAAGATGAATTTCGAGAAATTCTGAAAAATTTTCAGCAAAGTCTTGATTCCGGAGTGGAAGAACATGAAGCTGCAATTGTTCGAGATAAGGCAATGGCAAAACTGACTTTACGTTATGAGAGGGAATTGCTCAATCCGGAAGAAGCTCTGCGGCTTGGTTCTGTTTCCAGTATTGTAATGCCCGGGCACAGCCGAAAGGTTTTGGGCAACGCACTGTGTTATCTCCTGCGTCATTATCAACCTAGCGCTATGGGCGGACCACAAAGGGAATAGCCGAAACAGCTTGAAAAATCAAACAAAAAGTGTATCCTGATTTGTTTGAATCTGTTTGTATTTCTACAGTTTAAATTACATCTTTCATTTTTATATGCTTAAATTTCTTGGTAAAAAAGGCCGTACACTGGTTATTCTTATTTTGCTGGGTGCACTACTGGGAATAATTTTGTTTTTGAATAAAATTCTTTTTCCTTTTCTACTGGCAAGTTTTCTGGCATACGTGCTTGCTCCGGTGATTGACAATCTTCACCAGAGAAAAATCCGTTCGCACAGTATTTCTCGTGGAGGTGCAGTCCTGCTAGTTTATTTTGTAATTTTGGTCGTACTTATTGGTGGCGGAAGTTATGTGGTGCCCAAAGTCTCTGCAGAAATGGGTTCCATGATTCAAGAATTTCCCAAAGCTGTGACGAAAATATCAAAAAAATGGGGGCCGGTTTTAGATGAAAATATAAGAAGTATTACCTCTCTTTTTCCTGAACCTGATAAAGTGGAACCGCTGCCGGTTATTGAAAAGATTGAAGATAAAAATCAATCCACAGAAATTTGGACGGAAAACGGAGAATTGCTGAAAATTCTGGATAGTTACACTTATGAAATCAAGGGTCTTGACTCAGATCGAATCGAGGTAGTTCCGCATCGTAAGTCAGGCAGCGAAAGTGGAATTGAAGAAAACCCCAATGTTCCATTAGATATGCAAACTCAATTATCTCTTTTGGCAGAGGAAGGTGTGGACAAGCTGAAAGCCAATATGGTCCGCTTTCTCGGACTTGGCCGCCAACTGATTTCACAAGTGGTAGGCTCAGTTTTTACACTGTTTTTAACTTTTATGGTTGCAGCATTTATCTTGGTGGATACCGAACGTACTCTTTCTTTCTGGCGTTCTCTTGTGCCTTTGCAGTATCATACACGTTACAGTGATCTGCTCAAAAGTCTGGATAAAGGATTAAATGGAGTGGTACGAGGTCAACTGATTATTTGCCTGGTTAATGGGATTTTGACATTTATCGGTTTGATGATAATTGGAGTCCCCTTCGCTTTCACACTTGGTCTTGTGGCCATGGTTTTTTCATTAATTCCCATCTTCGGCACAATCCTTTCGAGTATACCAATTGTAATCATGGGACTGACAATTTCATTAAGTACGGGACTGCTGGGGCTTCTATGGATTTTAATAATTCATTTTATTGAAGGAAATTTTCTCAATCCAAAGATCATGGGTACCGCAGCACAAATTCATCCTGCTCTGATTGTTTTTGCCCTGGTTACCGGAGAACATATGGCCGGAATAGCAGGGGCACTGTTGGCTGTACCTGTTTACTCCATTCTGCAAACTTTTTTCTTCTTCCTTAAATCAATGGTAGAGGAACTGGAAAAGGAACCCGCAGTCGCAGAAAAAGTTGTTTAAAAAAGCCCATTAATTTTTTCCCCTTTCAAAAGCCGGATGTCTGAATATCTCAAATTTGCGCATGAACTTGCAGATGCGTCAGGAAAAGTAATTCGGAAATATTTTCGTTCAAAAATGACTGTTGAAGATAAGGCCGACAACAGTCCGGTTACTGTTGCAGATCGTCTGACCGAAACAATTATGCGCGAGATGATTTCAAAAAAATTTCCGGATCATGATATTCTCGGCGAAGAACATGGTTATCAACCAACAGGAAGCAGATGGAAATGGGTGCTGGATCCTATTGATGGAACACGTAGTTTTGTGGCCGGAATGCCAATATTTGGAACGTTGATTTGTCTGATGGAACAGGAAATTCCGCAAATTGGAATGATTGATATACCAATTCTTCAGGAACGCTGGTGCGGATTGAGGAAAAAAGAAAGTATATTTTATCCTAATCAGCCTGACGGGAAACCGCTTGCCTGCAAAGTTTCAAATCAGCAAAAAATCGAACATTCCATTCTTTACAGCGCAGACCCGGCGATGTTCAACAACGCTCAAAAACCGTACTTTGATCAGATTGCGGCACAGGCAAAACTGGTACGATTCGGTGGAGATTGCTACAGCTATGGATTGTTGGCTTCCGGACACATAGATTTGGTAGTTGAGGCAGATCTCAAAAATTATGATGTAATGGCACTTGTTCCGGTAGTCGAATCAGCGGGCGGATTGATCAGCGACTGGAATGGTAACAGCTCTTTTGATGACGAATGGGATGGTTGCCTGGTTGCAACTGCATCTCCGGAATTACACAAGCAGGCCTTGGGTCTGCTTAAAACTGCTTAACCTTGTTTCAAAAAATAATATGCATATATCACGATTCCCACGACTCCATTTTGCGCACCTGCCGACTCCTCTCGAACCACTCAAAAACTTGAGTAAACTACTTGGCGGTCCACAGTTTTTTGTTAAACGCGATGACTGTACCGGTCTTGCTACAGGAGGAAACAAAACACGGAAATTGGAATTTCTGCTGGGGGAGGCACTGCAAAAATGCAGACACAATTATTACTCAAGGCGCAACACAATCAAATCATGTTCGGCAGACTGCTGCAATTTGCTCAAAATTAGATTTGCGCTGCGAAATTTTGCTGGAACACCGTACTGGCAGCGAAGATCCGGACTATCTTGAAAACGGGAATGTTTTGCTGGATCGACTTTTTGGTGCAAATATACTTTCTGTTCCTGCCGGAACTGATATGGATGCTGCCATGGAAGAAACGGCTGCTGAAATAAGAAAAAACGGTGGCAATCCCTATATTATTCCCGGGGGCGGTTCGAGTCCGACCGGTGCGCTGGGTTATGTAAATTGTGCCATGGAACTAGTGGGACAAGCTAATGATCGTAGTTTAAGGATTGATCATCTGGTTACTGCTACCGGGAGTGCCGGAACACAGGCCGGACTTTTGGCAGGCCTGGAAGGAACGCGCAGTGGTATTCCGGTTTTGGGAATCTGTGTAAATGCAGACAAAGAAACTCAGGAGGGAAAAGTATTTGCGCTGGCCGAAAAAACTGCAGAATTTCTAGGAATTCCCGGCAGTATAAAACGTGAATCAGTTGTTGCGAATGGTGACTACGTCGGTCCTGGTTACGGATTGTCGACAGATGGAATGATTGAAGCCGTGCAGCTGCTGGCTCGTGAAGAAGGGATTCTGCTGGATCCGGTTTATTCCGGAAAAGGGATGGCAGGTCTGATTGATCTTGTACGAAAAGGAAAATATCGTAAAGACGAAAACATAGTCTTTCTACACACCGGTGGCTCGGCGGGTTTGTTTGCCTATCGAAAAACTTTTACTGCATGAAGTAAGATTTGTCCGGAGCTTGATTTAGAGTGATTCGTGATCCAGCCGGTTCATGCCGTTAAAAGCTGCAATACGGTAGGCTTCATCAAGTGTTGGGGAGTTAAAAACTGTGTTCATGAAATATTGTATTGTACCTTCATAAAACATCACTGAATGTCCCAGGTGAATCAATTCTGAGGCGTGCGGTCCAATGATGTGGATACCCAGTATTTTGAGTGTTTCCGGATCAAAGAGCAGTTTGAGAATTCCCTCTTCTTCACCCATAATGTGGGCACGGGAAATTTCTTTAAAATGAGCAATTCCGATTTCGTAAGGAATACAGGCATCAGTCAATTCTTCTTCCGTTTTTCCCACCATAGAAACTGCCGGAATTGTCCAAATACCTAATGGTAAATCCTTGGGCATTTTTTCAGATTCAAGTTGACCAAAAGCGTGCAAAACGGCAATCCGGGCCTGGGACATGGAGGTTGATGCCAGACCCGGAAAACCAATCACATCACCCACAGCATAAATATTCGGCTGGTCTGTCTGGAAATTTTCATTGGTTTTGATTAATCCGTTATTACCCAACTCTACTCCTACTTTATCCAGATTCAGACCACCGGAATTAGCAAAACGCCCTGCTGCCACCAGAACTGTAGAGCAGGGTAAAATTTTCTGGCTTTCCAGTTTTACGTGGATTTCATCTGCATTGATTTTTTCAATGTCTTCTACAATTTCTCCCAGACGCAGAGTAACTCGCTGGTTACGCATCTGATACATTAAATTTTCTGCAATTTGACGATCGACAAAGGGAAGTACATTTCGGTCACGTGCGATGAGATTAACACGAATACCTATTTTAGAAAAATAGAAGCGTACTCACAGCCGATTACCCCGGCACCAATGATAGTTACTTTTTGGGTAAGTGCTTGATGTCAAGAATGGTGTCCGAATCAAAGACACATTCGTTGTCAAATGGAGCCCATTTTGGTTTTCGTGGAGATGATCCAGTGGCGATAATCGTATAGTCGGCAGTAATCTCATATTTTTCGCTGCCGTCTGCAGGAGTTATTTCCAACATTGTTGCAGACTGGAAGCGGGGTATCCCTTCGAGAAGGGTGATATGATTTTTTTCTAAGTTGCGGCGTAAGGAATTCTCCTGATCCTGGATCACAATTTCTTTACGGTACATTAATTCCTTGGTAGTCAGATTATCTTTGAAGCTAATGTTAATTCCGTGAGTTTGCTGACGCAGCAGCGTTAAATGCATTACTGTTTCTCTAAGAGATTTGGAGGGAATTGTGCCTGTGTGAAGTGAGGCTCCACCCAGATGCGGTGATTTCTCAATCAGTGCAACTTGTTTTTTAAGTTTACTGGCCTGCATGGCGGCCTTTTCGCCTGCCGGTCCGGAGCCGATAACAACTATGTCGTAATGATGAATTTCCTGCATTTATTCCCTTTTATTGTTTGGATATATAAAAAATTGTACTGAATAATTCTAATAAGCTTATCTATTCCAGCATGAGTCTGGTACAAAGGCAACAAGTCACAATAATGTTCTCACGCTGAAGTTAAATCCGGACGTTCTTTTAAAAACCTGTCCAGGCCGGAAAGATCTTCTCCGGCATTTTTTAAACGCAAAATTCCTTTTTCAAGCACCGATTGTTCTGCGGCAATAGAAATGCGCAGAAAGTGTTTCCCATCTGCACCAATTTTTCCGAAGGATTTGCGGTCCAGCACTGCAATCTGGTGTTCATAGAGTGCAAACATCTGGAAGATGTTTGCCGGAGAACTTTGCTTCTCTAAAGGAAGGCTGTCGTGTTTTTCAATCAGGCCTAGATTTTCACAGATTCCTGAAATATTTGGGAACAAGTAAAATGCACCTCCGGGTTTTTGACAGCTAATTCCAGGGATTTCATTTATTTGCTGACAAATCAAATTTCTGCGGGATTCAAAAGTCTTCACCATTTTTTTCACGGCTTGCTCTGAAAGCGGACTTTCCAGGGCAACTCTGGCAGCTTCCTGATTGTAGGGCGGAACGCAGGAAAAATAATTAATGTTGAGTCTTTTAAATTCATCAGCTTCTTCAATTGTTGGAAAAACCGCATAGCCGACTCGTCCACCTGTCCAGGCAAAAGTTTTTGAAAATCCGCCGGCAATTATTGTGCGCCCTGCCATTTCCGGAACTGAGGAAATTGAGTGGTGTTGTTTTCCGTCAAAAATAATCTTTTCGTAAATTTCATCTGAATAAATTCGAACATTCGGCTGGCAACGCTCCAAAATTATTTGAGCCGTTTCTTCAAGCAGGGATTTTGAGGCAACTCCACCGGTTGGATTGGATGGAAAATTGAGGTAAATAAGTTTTGTCTTTGGTGTTATTAAGTTTGCCAGTTGATCAGGAGAAAAAGTAAAATTCTCAGATTCGTCTAGATGCAGAGGGACCGGAACCGCATTGACATAACGGATGAACGATTCATAAATCGGGAATCCGGGACTTGGATAAATCACCTCATCTCCAGGATTGCAGTAAACCTGTTGTGCAAAACCAATTGAAGGTTTACCACCCGGAAAGACAACGACCTGCTCCGGATTTGTTTGCAGCCCTCGTGTTTCGTTGACCTGATTGCTGATTGCTGTTCGTAAAGAAAGCAGGCCTTTGGGATCACAATAATGTGTATTATCAAGATCCAACTGCCGCTTTATTTCATCCTTTATATGTTTTGGTACAGGAAAGTCAGGTTCTCCCAAATTCAATTTTATCACCGCTCCTTTTTGCTGTTCTACACGAACAATATGCGGCCCAATTTTGAATGCGTTTTCGGTGTCAATCCGTGAGTTTCGTTTGGCAAATAAATTCATTTATTGTCCGGTTGTTAATTTAGAGGTTAAGGTTTTTCTCTGAAATTTTGTTCTGTTTTGTTAAACACATTCCGTCCAAAACAAAAAACTGTGCAGACTACAAACAGAAACTGCAGACAAAATCCAATGAAAACCTGGTCGATCAGCAACAGTGGTTCAATTAGCTGGAAATTGGCAAAAGCTGGTGCAAATTCTGCTACTACAAAAGTCAATGAACCAAAAACTACAATAAGTTCCACCTTCTCACGGAAAAAAACCAGGAATAAAGGTAGAATTACCAGAGTATTTAGAATACCTTGTCCCCACAAAAGAAGGATTTTTGATTGTGCCGACAGAGCCGGTAATGCTAAAAACTCTTCTATACGTCCTAACCAGAATGGTGCAGAAAAACTTTCGTTAAATGTGATTTGAAAAACCAAAAATAAGAGTGCGTAAATTAAACCGCAGCCGAGCAGTTTTAGCAGCATGGAGATGCTGATCTCTTTCTGTAATCTGCGCCAGAGAAAATTGAGACTGATGACCTGATGCTGAGAAGGGATCAATAGAGTTGCTAAAATACCGACTGTTAATGACGCAATTACTTCGGGAATTAACAACAGCCAAAAAGTATTATCAAATGGAATACCCCAAACAAGGCGTTTCAATATTTGTCCAAATGGACCAAATGTCAGCAAAAAAATTGAAAAAAAGACAATTGAGGTCGTCCATTTCCAATAGATCATATTTGTTACAGGGCGTAAGGCAAAACCAAGTAACACTCCTGCAAGGAACTGGTAGGTGAAATCCTGAGCAATTGCCAATTCTGAATCAAGTGCACGCAGAGAAAACATTTTTGCAATCGCATATCCTGCACCTAGTGCAGTTGGCGCCACATATTTTCCAAGTCCGGAAGATAACATCAGCAAATGTTCATTTTATTAATTTGAATATTTTTGGAAATAGGCTTTGTAATGGAGTATCATTATTTTATTGTTGGCACCAAAGTAAATAAAGAAAGATGATTTCAAAATCAATTATATTAAAGCCGCGTACTTTAGTCTCCAGAGCTAAAAAATTAAATCTGGGAAAGCCGTGCCTGATGGGAATCCTGAATTCCACTCCGGATTCATTTTCTGACCACTCTCGTTTTTTCAAGCTTGACGATGCATTGGAACAAGCCCGAAAAATGATTAATGACGGCGCAGACTGGCTTGACATTGGCGGCGAATCTTCTGGTCCGGACAGTCAGGATGTGCCATTGGACGAAGAACTTCAGCGTGTAATTCCTCTCATTCAAAAAGTTCGCATGGAAAGCGACATTTGGATTTCAGTGGACACCTGGAAAGCAGAAGTTGCACGTCAATCTCTGGAAGCCGGTGCAGACGCGATCAATGATGTGACTGCTCTGCGAGGGGATCCTGAACTGGCCAAAGTTGTTAAGGAATTTCAGGTGCCACTGGTAATCATGTACTCCAAAGACGCAACACCGCGAACAACTGGACAGCAACCAGATTACGAGGATGTGATGGACACCATCAAGAGTTTTTTCAGAGAACGTCTTCAGTTTGCTGAGTCTAATGGCATTCTGAATAAACAAATTGTGCTGGATCCCGGCATGGGTTTTTTTATCAGCGGTACTCCAAAATACAGTTTTGAAATCATCCGGAGAATTTCAGAACTTCATGAATTCGATTTGCCTTTGCTGGTCGGACCTTCCAGGAAATCGTTTCTTGCCGGTGTTACTCCGGGACGCACCTTAAATTTTTCAGAGCGGGACATCCCCGCTGCAGTCGTTTCCAGCATTGCTCTCTGGCAGGGAGTTTCAATGCTGCGTTTTCATGAAGTAGAGCAGGGACGCCTGCTTATCGATACAATTGAGGCTTTAAAAAGCAGCGTATGAATGTTATAAACTAGAAAGTCCGTTGGTAAGAAATATTTCCTCCATCCCAAAAATCGTTAAAAAAGTCGTCTATATTCCAACTGGTTGTCAACATCAACGCAGAGTTGTTGCTCAGATACCGGAATTCCTTGCTAACCCGGAGCTTGGCTTCATGTTTGCGGCGTGTTTTGTCCGTCCTTGCTGCGTTTAGATAATCCGTGACTTTATCAGTGTCTCCTGCATACAGTCCATATTCCCAAAACCTGTCCGTTTCAGTTTGGTGACGGAGGATTCCGTAAAGCTGCAAGGTCCACAAATGGAAATCGTAACTGTCGTAGTCAAGATCGAGTTGACGAAAATAATTGCGAAAGTGATCCTCTCGCAGACCTAATGTTCCGTGCATAGTTGTACTCAGCGGATGAAGCCAATAAAAATCTGCAGAGCTGTAAAGCAGTTGCTGCTCACGATTATCAGGTGAGGCTGTTTCAGTGGACTGTGTTGTCTCCCGGCGTTTGCGGATATCAAAGCTGCGCCAGCTAAGCCCGGCAATCCGTTGGTGTCCATAGTGATAATCGAGCACAGCACTGCTGTCTTTGCCATTGTATGTGAATGTCAGGCTCTGTTTCGGAAAAACTTGTTTGAAAGGTTTATCTAATACATAACTGAAGCGTGCACGCCAATTTTTCCAGTTGAATGAACCTTCCAGATTATTTTCCATTGGATGTGGAGAATAGTACGAATTATCGTAAAAATTCTTTTCGTTGTAATACAGATCCTGAAACAACTGTTGGAAACGCAGGAAATTCCAAGGACGTTTTCCCAGCGTTATGCTTGCACCCTGATCTGCCTTTCGCTTATCATATTCCGGCATTCCAAGCAGGGAAAAGGCTGCCAACTCATTCGGACGCCATTCAACTTCGACCAGATAACGGAAAGGTTTTATTTCATAAAATTCTTCCTGCCATGCACGAAAAAAAACAGTAGTTTCGTCTGACAATGCTTGGGGCAAGCGTACCTCAAGGTGAGAATAAAGCAGGTCCAGTCCCATACTTCCGCCGGTCAGCCTCCAACCTCCGGGACTTTCAAACCACTCTTCTTCTTTTAATTTATGAAATTGATAGGACTTAATATCAAGAAAATTTTCCTGATTGAGGTAGGAATGATGAATTTCTGAAGCATCATCGAATGCCTGTACTTTTGAGGAGCCTGGTCCGGATAATAAACTGAAAGAGACCATAATCAAAAAAGCAAAAGTTGAAAATTTCTGCAGTCTGTAAATGACCATCTTTTTCATGCCCCTCAGTTTTGCCCGCTATTCTCCTGTTCCAACTTGGCCCATGTGTCCCGCAGGGTTACTGTCCGGTTAAAGACTAAAGCTTCCGGGCGGGACTCTTTTGAATCTACACAAAAATAACCAACACGTTCAAACTGATAAATATCTTCAGGTTCTGCTTTCAGTAATCCAGGTTCGACACGACAGGATGTTACGGTCTCAATGGAATCCGGATTCAGGTCATTGAGAAAATTACCACCCGGATCGTTACTTCCCGGCGAAGGATTAACGAACAGTCGGTCATACAATCGAACCTCAACAGGTACAGAATGCTGAATTGAGACCCAATGGATGATACCCTTTACCTTGCGTCCTTCAGCTTTTGCTCCGGATCTAGTAGCCTGATCGTAAGTGCAGTGGAGTTCGATCACTTTGCCGCTACTGTCGTAAATAACTTCTTCGCAGCGAATGACGTATGCAAAACGCAACCGCACTTCTTTTCCAGGAGCGAGCCGGAAGTATTTGGGCGGCGGATCTTCACGGAAATCGTCTTGGTCAATGTAAATTTCCCTTGAAAAAGGGACTTTACGTGTTCCCATATCCGGATTTTTTGGGTGCCGTGCAGGTTCAAATTCTTCTGTTTTATCTTCAGGATAATTTGTAATTACAACTTTTAAGGGGTGTAAAACAGCCATTGCACGAGGAGCAGTTTTGTCCAGTTCTTCACGCGCACAGTCTTCAAGAACGCTCATCTCAATGTTGTTTTCGCTTTTCGAAATTCCGATTCGCTTACAAAACAAGCGGATTGCCGAAGGCGGATAACCTCGGCGGCGTAATCCGGAAAGCGTTAACATGCGGGGATCATCCCAACCGTTAACATGCCCCTCCTCTACTAGTTGAATTAACCGACGTTTGCTCAAGACTGTATAACGTAGATTGAGTCGAGAAAATTCAATTTGCCTGGGAAGGCACGGCGCACTCACCTCAGCCAAAATCCATTCGTACAAAGGCCGATGGTCCTCAAATTCAAGTGTGCAAAGCGAATGGGTTACACCTTCCAGTGCATCGGACAAGCCATGTGTAAAATCATAAAGCGGATAAATACACCATTGATCTGCTGTACGCTGATGTGAGATTTTGCGGATTCTGTAAAGGACAGGATCACGGAGATTTATATTCGGTGAAGCCATGTCAATTTTAGCTCGTAAAACATGAGTACCGTCTTCAAACTCACCGCCGCGCATTTTTCTGAACAGTGTTAAATTATCTCCAACGCTTCTCTCCCTGAAAGGACTGTTTTTTCCGGGTTCTGTCAGTGTCCCACGGAGTTCTCGGATTTCGTCTGCATTCTGGCTTTCAACGTAGGCTTTCCCTTTTTGGATCAGTTCTTCTGCAAATAAATAAAGCTGTTCAAAATAATCTGATGCATGAGTAAGCCTCTCACCCCAGTCAAATCCCAACCACCGCACGTCTCGTAAAATCCCTTCGACATATTCATCATCCTCTTTGACCGGATTGGTGTCATCAAAGCGCATGAAACATTTTCCGTCAAAATCATTTGCAACCCCAAAATTCAGGCATATTGATTTTGCATGGCCAATGTGTAATTGCCCATTTGGTTCAGGTGGGAAACGGGTAACAATGTGCTGATGTTTACCTGAATCCAAATCTGCACTGATGATGTTGCGGATAAAATCTGTTGCAGGTGAGGGAGTAGAATTTTTGTCTGACATGTTTGGTTATAAAATTATTTGATGTTTTGATAGACAAACTCGCAGTAAGTTGTCATTCTCGCAAAAGCGGAAACCAGGAACTTGAACGTATCTTAAATAATAGATTATCTCTGTCGCTGGATTGACTGACAAGTGTGATATTTTGATTATTTATGTCTGCATTTGATCGATTAGCCGTATCTTTCTCATACTGCGTATCCCATAGCCTTCCTGGCCAGTCCATCATGAAGGTTAAGCATCTTTTCACGCCAGGCGTACACAGAATCATCGGCATTAAGTAGAGAAAATTCTGAAATACAACGTGCCCACTGAAATGCTCCAAAAACAATATAATCAGAAAAGCCCGGAGTTTCTCCTGCAACAAACTCCTGTTTTTTGAGTGTTGTCCTTAATGGATTCAGTAATTTTTGAAATCGCGGCAAACGCTCATCGCGGTTTATTACAATTTCTTCCAGTGCTTTGCCAAGGAGTTTTTCACGGCTTTCCCGAAAATAATTTTGATCTTTCTGAGCCAGATTATTGTAAATGTCCATTACCACTAACTGCAGTAATTCCGGATGTAAAACTGTCTCAACCCAAAATTTTATGAAAAGCACTTCACCATGATCGAGTTTCAATGAAGGCGTATCCGGATATTCCGTTTCCAGGTATTTTGCAATTTCCCATGAATCTGAAATAGTATTTTCAGCATCAATCAAAACCGGTACTCTCCCCTGTCCAGAAAAACTAATTGCTTCTTTTTCAGTAAAATGCCAGGGCAGGCACTCAACTTCGAGTCCCTTGTGTGCCAGTGCCATGCGTGCCCGCCAGCAATAAGGACTGAATCTTCTATTTTCATCTGCACCTGCCAATTCATATAATTTTTTCATAAAGTTTCCTGGTTGATTCCTGTAATAAAATAAATTTTTTAACTTAATTGGAGTCAAGTGCTGCAAAAAATAATCAGTGATGAAAAAGTCGTATTCCGGAAAAGGCCATCACCATTTCATATTCATCTGCTGCAGAAATCACTTCTTCATCTCGGTTGCTGCCTCCAGGCTGAACTATAAAGTTTACACCACGTTTTGAGGCCTGATCGATATTGTCACGAAAAGGGAAAAATGCGTCTGATGATAAACTTACTCCTTTAAGCTTGGCAAGCCATGCTGCTTTTTCTTCTTGAGGAAGAGCTTCTACCGGAGCACTAAACTTACTTTTCCAGGCCCGAAGCTCGGGGTCAGTCATTCCTCCATCTATGCAGAGAATGCGGGCATTTGTTCGTTCAACATTGCTGACTTGTTCATGAAAGGGCAGATTCCGGACTTTAGGATGCTGTCGCATAAACCATGTTTCGGCTTTACTTCCGGCCAGTTTTGTGCAGTCCACTCGGCTTTGCTGACCTGCTCCAATGCCGATCATTTGTCCATCCAATGCATATGCCACAGAATTTGACTGAGTATATTTTAGTGTAATTGAGGCCAGAATTAAATCGCGACGTGCCGCAGCTGACAGTTGCCTTTTTTTTCGTTACAACTTCAGTTAATAAAGATTTTTCGTTGATTTTAACCGTGTTCCGCAATTGCGAAAAACCAACACCATAGACTTCTCTGAATTCAGTTTCTGGAGCTCTAAACTCTGTGTCTGCTTGCAAAATTAAGTACTTCCCGCCCTTTTTTCTTTAAGCAGTTTTAGTGCATCGTCATCAAATCCAGGTGCAATGATACCGTCTGACACCATTTTCCTGATAAGCTCAGCAGTGTTAACATCGACTTTTCGGCTGAGCGAGATGAAATCACCAAAAGAAGATAAAGGATCTGCTCCACGTGCCCTGATATATGCAGTTGCCAGCTGTGAAAGTTCCAGATCTTTGCAGTCGTAAACTTCCTTTAAAATGTCATTCAGAGGCACACTGACGGCGGCTCCCGCAGGACTTACGTGTTTGAAAGAAGCTGCAGCCGGAAGCCCAAGAACTTCATCAAGCTCCTGTACCAACTGCCATGCGTTGAGTGCGTCCAGCAAATTGATGTAGCCCGGTTGACCGTTCAGTACAGAAAAAGGCAGTTTGAGTCCTTCAAGTGAGTGAATTGCGGCAGGCTTTTGATGGGGATTGCAACCGTATTTGAGTTCAAATTGCTGCAAATAGTTTTGTTTTTTGAAGTCATTAAATTCTTTGCTCTTTAAGTTGAAGGCGGGATATGTATGCTGTCACTTAGATGGTAGCTCTTCAAACTCAAAGATTCAAGGATTCATTGGTTCAGCAGGCGGGTAAGTAAATAAATCTGAATTAGCAGCAGAGGGTCTGCAATAATCCGATTTAGCAGGGTATATTAAGTCAGGACTGACGGTCTCATATCCAATTGGTTATTCCCAATTTGGAACTTCTGATATGCCTGGTTTTGATTTTTTTTTCAAGGAGGTTTTTTTTGAAGTGGAAGGAGAGCTTTTTTTCAGTTCCTTCCGTTTAGAATCTGCTTCAGCAATTTTGGCTTCTGTTTCTTGTTCTTTCCTAACCGCTTCCAGTCGTTCCTGTGCTTTCCTCAAGCTCAACATATCCTGGTAGCGATTGAAATAGATATCTGCCAGGCGACTGTTAGACATTTTGTGGTGAGCAAGTGCCAAATTGTAATATGTGTCTGTTTGATTTGGAACAAGTGACTCTACACGTTTGAAGGAATCAATGGACTCACTGTAGTTGCCGATTTCATAGTAGGTTAGTCCAAGATTATAATGGAAGTTAGGAGTTTCACTGTCCAAACTGATTGCCTTCTGGTAGTTCCAAATTGCTATCTGGTAATCTCGATGTTTCAGGGCTTCGTTGCCCTCACTATAATAGCGTAATGCTGATTTATGGATTTGCACTTCATCTGTACAGGCTCCAATCATTAGCGGAAGCAGGAGCAGCAGTAAAAATCGAGATTGAAGATTTATAGATTTAAGATACACTGGAAATTCAATATAAAAAAGGGTGTACTCTAAATAATTCTAAAAAGCAAAATTATGTTAGTTTTGTTTGACTGGTGATCTCTGCAACCGTTCTAATTTTTGCTCAAGGATTGCATTATTGATCAGGAATGTTTCTAGTTTCCAATTTGTTGGAAATCAATCATGCATAATTCATACTCAACAACATACTGATGCAACGAAATTTGTTTCTGCTTTTATCGCTTTGTGGCTTCCTCTTATGGAAGACTCCTCTTCTGCCATTACAGCCAGTCTTTGCTCAAGAACTGGATGAACAAATTGAAAAAGAAGTCAAAGCAGAAAAGGAGAGGCAGAAGTTTATTGAAGAAATGCAAACCTTGCTGGATGCAGCAATGAAATCTGGTTTTTCTGAAAAGGAAATCCGGGAGATTACCGTCACACGCAATGGAAAAGTGGTGCATATCTGGGATTTTTTGGAACAGGAAAAATTGCGTGAGAAAAAGGATGCACTTGCCAGAAAGAGTTCTATTCCACGTGACCGTTACTTAACAGTGATGGATATTGCAGATGAATTAGAAGGCGGCGAAACCAGAGATTTAGATGCCTTGAAAGATAAAAGCATTTTTGTAGGAGCAGAAGAAAAATGAAGATTCTTGCAGTGTCTGGCGGTTCCGGCTGCGGGAAAACGCTTTTTACGAAATTGTTGGTTAAGCGTTTACCCAAATCGGCGGTGTTGCCGTTGGACAGTTACTACAAAGACCGACCTGATAATATTCCACCTGAAGAATATGATTTTGACATTCCTCAAGCTTTCGATTTTGATTTGTATCAAGAGCATCTGGATCGTTTGATTTCAGGCAAATCTATAAAGATGCCGCATTTTGGTTATGAATCAGGAAAACGAAAGACGAGCTTCTCTGAGATAGATCCAGGTGAGTATTTGATTATTGAAGGTCTGCATGTTTTGCTGTATTCCAGAGTCCGGGAAATGTTGTCTTATTCCTTTTACATGGAGTCGCCTTTGGATGTGGCAATTTGCAGGATGTGTCTGAGAGATATCAAAAATTTCGATGTAACTGCAGAGTACCGCCTTAATCAATATTTGAAGTTTGTACGGCCTGCCTATTTTAAATATATTATGCCGGCAAAACAGTATGCAGATATAGTCAATAAAAAATAATTACGATAGTCATCTTGATGAATTTGT
>FUWD012823886.1_pt1 | contig 18490 bp, 18 predicted proteins | sample 1063281 | NCBI WGS metagenome assembly FUWD01 (sample SAMEA79048168, study PRJEB19326) | metagenome | biome: marine | reverse complement strand
GGTCAATACTGGATATATTATATGCGGAGTCATTATATCCACCCATACAAAATCCATAATTACTGGAATTACACCCGGCTGAGGCATATCGAGTTCCAGATAAATTACCTACATATGAAGCAGTTCCTGAGTCAAATGGAAATGTTATACGGTCAATACTGGATAAATTTTCTAAGTTATTAGCCCCACCCATACAAAATCCATAATTACTGGAATTACACCCGGCTAAATAAGTTTGAGTTCCAGATAAATTCCCTACATTTGTGCCAGTCCCTGAGTCAAATGGAAATGTTATACGGTCAATGGTGGAGATATTAATAGAACCATTATATCCACCCATATAAAATCCGTAATTACTGGAATTACACCCAGATGAATAATATCGAATTCCAGATAAATTCCCTACATTTGTGCCAGTCCCTGAGTCAAATGGAAATGTTATACGGTCAATACTGGATATATATGTGGAGCCATTATATCCACCCATATTATATCCATAATTACTGGAATTACACCCAGATGAATAATATCGAATTCCAGATAAATTCCCTACATTTGTGCCAGTCCCTGAGTCAAATGGAAATGTTATACGGTCAATACTGGATATTCCTATTGAGGCATTATATCCACCCATACAAAATCCATAATCCATTCCATAATACACAGGAGCAATATATTTTAAAGTTCTCCAATATAAATCATTATTTAACTTTTTTGTATAAATCATTGCTAATTTATTCGTGGTATCATACCATGTACATCCTTCAAATAAATTTTGAGTGGGCGCAGTAGGTGAAATAAATGTATATCCCTTAACATTTACAGGATTTCCCATAATTTAAATCCTCCGAAAAATGAAAATTTTAATATTTTTAAAAATTTGAAACAAAGGGAATATAACATTTATAACAAAATAGAACCCTAAGTTGTTTTTGGCTGTATTTATACATTATTTATTGAAATATATTCTACTTGATCAATCCATGGAAAACAAGAATATTTTGATTTATTTAAAATATCATCATATCCATAAACTTTTCCATTTTTGAAATCAACATGTAAACATTTTAAATTTGTTATAATCTTTATTTTATACCCATTCATAAACATTAATTCGCTAAATGATGCATCCTCATTTACTCCACCTTCTTCACTTATCGCTACCCCAACATCATTTAATTTTGGAGAATAACATTTAAAATATGGTTGGCGTAATTGACGAAAAACTTCAGTCCTGATTAAACAGCATCCTAAACCAATTAACCAATTTGAATCAATCATATCAGGCATATTTTGAATTCTATTTAATTCCGTTACAATGCCTTTATCATTTAATTGTAAAAATGCTGAATGAGAAACTTTACCTTTTAATAAATAATCACCCGTTACTGCGCCAATCTCATGATTTTTATCATTTTCCATCGCTTCCAACATTGTACATAATCCATCAACAGGTAACACCACATCATCATCAATAAATAATAAAAATTCAGATCCCATTTTTATAGAATTTAAAGCCAATTGATTTCTTGCTTCATCAACTTGTAAACCATGAATTCTTGTTAGTTCTGATTTATATCCTCTCAATAATAATAAACTTTCTAAATTTGTTGCAACCGGTCCATTTTCTTCTCTTGTCGGGATACATATATTAATTAATGGGTGAACGGGTGGTTGTCTCATAAAATCAAATTTTTCAAAAACAGATAATTCATTGGTAGCGTATGTAATATTCTTATCCCGTTGACCAAAAATTCTTTTCCAAATTTTATCATAATGTAAAATTGATGGCCGTGTATCAATTACAGGCTTTTCATTTGCATATTCAATCATATTCTTTGTAAAAAATGCATCCTCGCCCATTGACCAATATCCATCAGGAGCTGCAAATACCCAGAATAAAGGCATTGGAACTTTTTTCGTAATTTCATCTAAATTAATTAATGTAAAACCCATTGCACATAAATCGGTTTCTTTTAAATAATCAATTTCAGTATTAAAAAATTGACCATGGGCTGTGATAGGATGATCTGCTTTTTTCTGATAATCTGCTGATACGACTAAATATTGATTTTTCATCATGGTTTCCCATAATTTAATCAATGCCGTATTTTCAACGATCATATCATCATCAATAAATAGAATATATTTACAGCCTATTTGTAATGCTCTATTGACACAAAAATTTCTTGCTTTTTCTACCTGCATTCCCCATACTTCAAAATATTCATAAGAAATATTTTCAGGCATGACTAAACGATTTATTACATCACATAAAATCGTATCTCTCTGATCTCTTTTCAAACATGCGATAAATAAATCTTTTTTAATTTTATTTTTTATCGGGTCTTTTATATCATATTTTTTATAAACAAAATTTTGATTATTTTGTTGAATGGATAAATTTACCTCAACAATAAATCCTTGGACAATACGATAATCCCAATCTGTTAAATCGGCACATTTTTCGTATGTGTCTCTACTTAATTTATTATCACCACGTAAATCCAATTCAACTTGTTTTAACAATTCATTTAAATTTTTAATAGCCATTCGCTTTATAATCCTTTTTAGTTAAATTTATATTATGATTATACAAATAGTGAGACGAAATCTGTGGTATCACATCCTGATCCAATATTTCTTGAAATATTTAAATTTCCAACTAACGATGCAGTCCCTGAGTCAAATGGAAATGATATACGGTCAATGATGGATTTTATAAATGTATTATCAAACCCACCCATAGAATAACCGTAATTACTAGAATTACACCCGGATGAATAACGTCGAGTTCCAGTTAAATTACCTACATGTGAAGCAGTCCCTGAGTTAAATGGAAAAGTTATTCTATCAATGGCGGAAAAGTTTATTGTACCATCGTATCCACCCATGCAATAACCGTAATTACTTGAATTACATGAACCAATTGTATCACGCCTTGTTCCAGTTAAATTACCTACATGTGAAGCAGTCCCTGAGTTAAATGGAAAAGTTATTCTATCAATGGCGGAAAAGTTTATTGTACCATCAAACCCACCCATGCAATAACCGTAATTACTTGAATTGCTTCCACATGGCACATAATTATTGAAATTTAACCTGCCCACATTCACGGCAGTGCCAGAATCAAATGGGAATATAATACGATCAATTATGGATAACACTCCTGCGCCGTTATGTCCACCCATGACATATCCATAATTACTGGAATTACACCCAGTTGAAAAAATTCGAGTTGATGATAAATTAGCAACATGAGTTGCAGTCCCAGAATTAAATGGGAATGTAAGTCTTTCAATAGATGATGCCCATATAACACCATCACTACCACCCATAGAATAACCGTAATTACTAGAATTACACCCGGTTGAAAATTCTACTATTTTAGTTAAATTGCCTACGATTAATGCAGTCCCAGAGTTAAATGGGAATGTAATACGTTCAATACTAGATATGGTGATGGATCCATTATTCCCCCCACAACTATACCCATATCCCAATGGGCTCTCAATCGCAATCCATCTCGTCAATAAACTATCATATGTCAAAAATTCATCATTAACATTATCATACCAAGTATCCCCATCTAAAGGGCTTATCGGAGCAACATGTTGATTATATTTTGCACCACATTTTCTAGCTAAAACTGAAATTGCCATAATATTTTATGCCTCCAAACTTAGCCAATCAATTTTTCAATCTTTTGGCATATTTTTATATAATCATAATTAATTGCGGTCTTCTGACAATTTAATCTCATTTTATAATTTATGTTATCTTTGTTATTTAACATCAAAACTGTTTTATCAACAAATTCTGAATATGTATCATGATTTAAAATATTTATGCCTTTTGTTAAAACCCCATCAACACCATCAACAATCCTTTCACTCATCGATCCACAATTTGTTGATATGGGGATACATCCTGCTGCTTGTGCTTGTACGCACGTCATATTGAAGGTTTCATGATATGTATTCGGAAATAATACATAAGATGATTTTGCAAATTCAAAAGCCAATTCTTTCATACTTATAGATTCATGAATATATACGCCTTTTATTTTTGACAATTCTGAAAACATGCCCTCATATTGAGAATCTTGATTCTTATCACCATACATAGCAAATGAAGAATAAACATGTAAAGATAAATCCCTTTCAGCCTTAATACAAATATCATTAAACAATGCAGCTAAATTTTCACCTTTATATGGGATTGATGCATAAATAAATCTATTTGAATCTCTTTCCGTAAAACCATTATATAAAGATAAATCGATTGAATTGCCAATAACATATAATTTATTATTTGTTCCATTAAAATATTTAATAAAAGTATTTTTTTGCCACTCTGAAACACAAAAAACTCCATCCAAAATATTCATTGCATTATTGTTTAACATCCATTGAACATTTGGCTGATCATAGGCATCATGGGAATAATAATATATTTTCTTTTTCCCTATAAAATTCATAATCTCATAGGGGATTGTTCGATTACAAATAATAATATCTGCAATCTCTGCATATAAAGGAAAATAATTAGAATTATCTCTAATTAAATTTTTTACAGATTCTTTAATTGTCGTGGCTGACGTTAATAAAACTATTTGATGTCCTAATTCAGCCAATCCTTTTGCGATTAATAAAATTGAAGTTTCTGATCCACCCAATGGTTGAATATAAGGAGTATTTAATTCAAATGGAGTCCCAATATCATATAATAGTATTTTCACAATTCACCTTTTTAATTAATTTTTAAGATTTAACAAATAATGTATGTATCATATTTTGTTAGACAAAGAGCATATTAAAATCTGTGGAATCGAGGCCGGTAGCGTACATTCTTGTTAAGGTTAAATTACCTACAATTGAAGCTGGCCCGACATCAAATGGAAATATAATCCGATCAATGGATGATAAAGCAACAGTCCCATTATGTCCACCCATATTATATCCATAATTACTAGAATTACAGCCAGAATTTATATATTTGCTCCCAACTAAATTTCCAGTATTTGATGCCACCCCTGCATTAAAAGGGAATTTGATGCGATTAATACTATCATGTACACCAGAGCTATAACCGCCAATTGCATAGCCATAATTACTGGAATTACACCCACCTTGCCATACTTTATCTACAACCAAAGTCCCAATATTAACCGCATTGCCAGAATCTAATGGAAAATTAATTCGTTGAATTGTTGAAAAATTTACTAATCCATTGCTTCCACCAAGATTATACCCATAATCACTGGAATTACACGCAGAACCAGCATACTGACTACCAGCCATATTACCCACTCGTGTTGCAGTTCCTGAGTCAAATGGAAAAGTGATACGATCAATTATAGATGAATAATTTCCATCCGCTACACCAGTAAAACAAAAACCATAATTACTAGAATTACAAGCATTTGAGCCAAATTTCGTTGCGGATAAATTTCCTACTGTTACAGCATTGCCTGAGTCAAATGGAAAAGTGATACGATTAATTGTAGATAAATATACTACTTCATCATTACCACCCATCATATAGCCATAATTGCTGGAATTACATCCGGTTGGCAAATTTCGACTCCCAGTTAAATTACCAATAAGAGTAGAAGTCCCAGAATTAAATGGAAATTCAATCCGTTCAATAGTTGATAATTTTACAGCAGAAAAACCACCAGCAACATACCCATAACTATCACCACCCTGAAAAATATCTTTCCATTTTTCAGTAAAACTTCCAATATATTTATGGACTTTATTATCGGTCGTATTAAAATTAGTATCGCCTTCTTTTGCAGCAATAGGGTCAATTTGCTGAATATAATTAACTCCACACTCTTTGCCTGTTATTAATATAGCCATGTCAAATAACTCCTATTTTTTTAAACTTTTATATTTTGTGGATATTTTATTTTTTATTATGATTATACGAATAATGAGACAAAATCTGTACCGTCGATACCAGCACAAATATATCGAGTTCCAGATAAATTACCTACATTTGTAGCAGTCCCTGAGTTAAATGGAAATGTTATACGGTCAATGGTGGATTTTATAAATGTATTATCAAACCCACCCATACAATAACCGTAATTACTAGAATTACACCCGGCTGAATAACGTCGATTTTCAGATAAATTGCCTACATTTGTAGCAGTCCCTGAGTCAAATGGAAATGTTATACGGTCAATGGTGGAAAAGATTATTAAACCATCAATTCCACCCATGCAATAACCGTAATTACTTGAATTACATGAACCAATTGTATCACGCCTTGTTCCAGTTAAATTACCTACATGTGAAGCAGTCCCTGAATCAAATGGAAATGTAATACGATCAATGGCGGAAAAGTTTATTGTACCATCGTATCCACCCATACAATAACCGTAATTACTTGAATTGCTTCCACATGGCACAAAATTATTGAAGTTTAACCTACCTACGATTAATGCAGTGCCAGAATCAAATGGGAATATAATACGATCAATTGTGGATAACACTCCTGCGCCGTTTTGTCCACCCATGGCATATCCATAATTACTGGAATTATACCCGGTTGAATAAGTTCGAGTTGATGATAAATTAGCAACATAAGTTGCAGTCCCAGAATCAAATGGGAATGTTATACGGTCAATAGATGATACAAATAATAATGCACCATCAACCCCACCCATAGAATAACCGTAATTACTTGAATTACACCCGGTTGAAAATTCTATTGTTTTAGTTAAATTGCCTACGATTAATGCAGTCCCAGAATCAAATGGGAATGTTATGCGGTTAATGCTAGATATGACGATGGTTCCATTATCACCGCCACAACAATACCCATAATCAATCCCATTATCAGACGTATTTACAATCCATATATTATTTCTTCGTATTCGGATTGTGCCGGTTGAGGGTTGATACCACAATTCACCATTTTTATCAGTCGTAGGAATTGTATCCTGAATATATTTAAAAATTGTCTTTCGCATATTATCTCGAGACATTATAACCCTCCAATTGAAAATATTATTTTTTATATAATATGAAAATTAAACTTTTATATAATTCGTTTATTTTAATTATTTTAAATTATTTTAATAAACAGAATACAATTCTTTTATTTTATGTTATTTGTTGTTGCTGGGTATTTTTATATTTTAAACGAATAATGTGGTGAAATCTACACCGTCGATACCTGATCCAGAATGCAGGATTCCAGATAAATTACCAACATAAGTTGCAGTCCCAGAATCAAATGGAAATGTAATACGGTCAATAGATGATATAAATGGGCCAATAACACCGCCCATATTATACCCATGATTACTTGAATTACATCCGGTGATATGTGCTTTGAATGAAGGTAAATTCCCTACACGAGAAGCAGTTCCCGAATTAAACGGGAATGTGATACGATCAATGATTGATATTATATTAACGCCATCGAATCCACCCATAGAATACCCATAACTAGAGGAATTACATGCGGCTAAAGCATAAAAAGCCATAGTTAAATTCCCTACATGCAAAGCAACTCCAGAATTAAACGGGAATGCAATACGATCAATGACGGATAAATATGCTGAACCAATACCATTATTCCCACCCATATTATACCCATGATTACTTGAATTACACCCAGCTGAAAAATAGTTAATTCCAGATAAATTACCAACTCGTGACGCAGTTCCTGAATCAAATGGAAATGTAATACAGTCAATAAAAGATATAATTTCCGATATAGTTGCGCCGCCCATAGAATACCCATGATTAGAGGAATTACATCCTTGTGCCTGATATTTCTCAATCATCACATTTCCAACTAATACTGAAGAACCTGAATCAAATGGGAATGTAATGCGCTCAATAGATGAAAGCCTATCAATATCGGTTAAAACCCCCGCAATTAAATATCCATAATTAGAGGAATTACATGCGGTTGACGCTGAACGATTATTATTCATATTATTTACATTTTTAGCAGTCCCCGAGTCAAATGGGAATGTAATACGATCAATGGATGATAAATAAGCAGTTCCACTATATCCCCCACAACAATACCCATAATCTGCGCCAGGCCCGCCAATTTTCCCACTAGAATAAGGCACCCAATGTTTAAACCGATTACAAATTTTAATAAATCCCGTATTGGGATTCATCCATGTATCGCCAATTTCTATATTTATAGTGGGAGTCGTAAGCTGGACAAAAGTGAATCCTTTTGAATAAACTCCCACATCTTGATTTGTGTCAAGACTCATTTCAAACTCCTCCCACTATATTTTTAAAAAATAAATATAATTATGATAATACAATTGCATCGACCGCAGTAGCATCCACGGCAGAATCAATAGCGGTCTTAGCAGTATAATAACCAATTAAAATGCTTGATAAACCATCAACCATCGTAGTGAGAGCCTCGATACACATATCTTTATTATAAATAGTTTTCAAAGTTGTGGTTAAATTATCAACCACAGTTTTATCTTCAGCAGATAATGTATTATAATGTAAAGTCAATAAAGTCACACATTTACATAAATCAGCAATTAAATCATTATCATCACTAAATTTCTTTTTAGTGATTTCTTTCAATAATTGCTTTTTATTATCTTTAATATTTACTAAAGAATCAGCAGGCGGGGTAATTCCATTCATCGTTAAATATTCATTTAATGTGGGTGGAACAATGTTCATTAAAGGATCTGCGACGGGATTATAATATTTAGTCACAACACCAATAAAAGAAGATTCGGTCAAACGAGCAGCAGAAAAACGTCCCTCAATTGCAGCCATTGCTTTAGCTAAATTATCACTTTCGCCAGTCAAAATTCCAAACTCTGCGATCCCATCAGAAACAAGGGGAGTGAATTTTACGCCAGGATATTCTGCATCTAAAAAACCAGCCACCATTTCATAACCAGTCAAACCAGAACGAACAGGAACTACTTTATAATAAAAAGAAGTCATTTTTTAAATCCTCCAAAAAGATTTTATATTTTTTATAGAAATTAAATCTGATACGCTTTAACAGAAATTAATTGAAAAGTACCACCATAATTTGTAGTAACAGAATTATCTCTTGTGATTTTGATGGTAATATATTTTGTATTCACAGTCATTGAGGCCAATGCTACTTTTGCAGTCGCACAAGTTAAAATGGATAATTTATTAGTATTTGTCGTAGCGCTCACAATAGTTTCATCATATGAGGCATCCTGGGTCGAAGACGGTAATTCACTCGTATCAGTAGCCCAAGTTTTGAAATTTATCCTAACATTTTTTCCAGCATCTGTCGCATTTAAATTATATGTTACTAAAAAATTAATATTTTTTAAATAACTCCATATATCAAGTTTTCTAAATGTTGCCCATATTGCCCCATCTGTTGCGGTCATAAAATCAATAGATGGAAATATTGACAAAGCACTTCCAAAATCAGCTCCAACCAAAGTATCATCCAAGGAAACATTATCCTTAGTGATCTCATATGTTGAAGAATTTATAATATCTGAAATTTTATAATTCATGTGAAAATTCCTCCAAATTTATTTTTTATAAAAATTTTTAAATTTCAAGCCATGTATCAACTTTATTCGATACTAACGAAATAGAGTCATATTTATTTATCAAACTTACTTGACTAGCACCTTCAATTGTATCTGTTCCATTTCTATTAATAAATACTATTGAATTATTTGGAGATAAATTAATAATTTTCAATTCCTGCACACAAACAGATGCTGAATATAAATTAATATTAATATTTGCAGTCGCATTTGCGATAATATATGTATCGCTTATCAAAGCTGTATAATTATTAGAAATATTAGTTAAATTTAATGAGGTTCCACTACCCGCAGATGATGAAATACTCAAATATTCAACTCCGGCATTATTTCCTTTTGTTATTGTGATATTAGCCCCGGCTACAATTTTATCTTCTAAATATTCCTCAGTCGAGTCTGTAGTTGAAACTTTTACTTGGGATGTAGCAGCCCCGCCAGCAGCACCAACAATTTGTATCTGTTCATTTGCGCCATCATTTAAAACATTTAAAGTGATATTTGCCCCAGCAACAAGTTTATTTTCTAAAAATGCTGGGGTTGTATCATTTGAAGATACTTTTAATTCATTTGAGTCAATTCCACCAGCGGTTTCTCCGTCAATATGATAAATATATCCACCATTATATGGAATTAAAGTAATACTATCATATTGATTATTAAGAGATACTGGAGTTGTTGATCCGTTTAAAACATCACCAGAAGCAGGCATTGGACTGATTGATATTGGATTACCACTTTTATTCACAATGGTTATATATTTTACAGCATCATTTGATAATGGTAAATATACATCGGTACTTCCAGTATATTCAGATACGATTAGTTCATCATTTAAAGTCACAAAAATTGTATCTTGACTATAAAAAACTGGTTCTGAAATAGTTTGATCTGAAGAAATAACCCACATGTTTGATTTATTAGATAATAAATTCAAATATAAATTTTTTACCTTAAATTCATAATTTGTAAATCCTTCGATTGTTTCCCCTATTACAGGAATAATCGTAATTACAGAATCGTTTAAATTAATAATTGATAAATCATTACATAATCTACATGACAATAATCTTATAGTTTTATTATTCGTGCCAGATAAAATTAATAATTTATCATCACAAGTCAATGTATAATCATCAACAGTTATATTGGTTGTACCGTCAGATGTTTTAGGAACAAAATTATTTACATTATCAGGATCATAATCATAAATGTCATGTATTTTTCTTGTTCCTGTTTCAGTTATAACATTTACAACTTTTAAGAGCATATGGGCTACAGAGTTAAAAATTGCAGGATTATTTCTCTGTGATGGCAATATAATTTTTATAGAAGCTTCTGGAGCAGGTTTTGATTTTGTATATACATATTCTAACACAACATAATAATTACCATCCTCACTCCAATGGCCAAGACTATCATTAACATAAAAATCGCTATCAGCAAAATCAATATTCAATCCTTCTAATGATATTGTAACATCATCTTTGACGACAATACATCCAGGTTGTAATGATAATAGCGTATTTCCAATAATATTAAAAATCATTGGTGTAGAATGTAAAATTACATCTTTTCCTGCAGTTATAAGACGGCTTAACTGATTTACTTCGCTTGAATCATATGAAGCAAATGGGTCAACTGCACGGCTCTGCACGGGTACTGGATTTCCCATTTCAAATCTCCTATATTTTTTAAAATTTCAAAATCCTTTCGGATACAAAAAATATTTTATAAAAACTATCTTACCTTTATATTTTGTTCCAAAAAATTATATAATAAAACTTTTTTATAATAAAACTTCTTCAAATGACATATATTTTTTTATAATCCACCCATCTCTTTTTAATATTTCTTCTTTAGCAAAAATAAATTTCTGATCCATATTATGCCAAAATGCATTTGGAAAATCAAAAATAATTTTTTTATGTAAATCAGCAAAATCTGTAATCATAGAATATTCTAATAATCCATTTAAACAAAATTTTTCTATTAAAAAATTATTAATAATATTAGAATATTTCCTTGAAAAATATTCTAATAAAATATCTTTATTTCTCAACATTTCAACAGTATATTCTTTATTTGTATTTAAATTAATTTTTTTAGCTTTAAGTGATGGTAAATATATTGTACCACTTAACTCAGTATTTTTCAAGATTTTATTTGGTAATATATCTGAAATAACATCTTTATCATCTTCAATAACTTTTTCAAAAATAACAGGTTCTTGTGATTTAACTTCAGGAATATTTTCTTTTTTTTGAGGTCTTTTTTTTGCAGATACAGACATATTCAGATGATATGCTTTTGAATGAACAGGACTTTCAGGATACATCTCTATATATTCTTCTTTTGTTAAATCATGAGACCTCAAATGGCATGGTAAACTTCTATGTCTTGACCCACAAACTCGACATGTAATCAATAAATCAGTATCATTTATAATGATTTCTTCAGTCATAACAATTCTCCTTTAAATTTTTATTTCGGGTATGAAACTTTTAAAACATTTGAATTTTTAGAAATTGAATCTATAGGGAATATAGACTCATTTTTATAAATTTCTTCATTATCCCAATCATCCTCATCTTCTTTTAATCTTTTAATATTACATTCTATTAAATTTTCAACTTTAACATTTTCAGATAAAATTTTTAAGTAATTATTTAATTTCATAGTTTTATACCCTCACTATATATCTTATATTTCAGAATAATTCTAGTAAATAAAGCAGATATTGTCGTTTTATATTTAGAACATATATTTAGATAAAGATGATTATCATCATAGGGGTGATATTTCATTAAAACCAAGTAAAAATTTTTAAAATTGGAGAATTATTATGTTAGAATCAGCTGTTGCTCTTGAAAAGTTGTTCACCGAATTTGTTGAATTGGCAAAAGATGAATCAAAAACTGCAAATGGAAAAGCTCGAAAGGTAAGCAACCAAATTACCAAGTTGCTTCCAGTTTTTCGTAAAGAAAGTGTAGAATTTGATAAGGCTAATACTAAAAAGCGTGAATCAAAAACTGAATAATTTTTATTCATAAAAAAATGATAATAATTGAGTATATTATAAAATATATACTCAATTATTATCATAATATACTTCATCTATATATTTTTCAGATTCTTGCCATAGAATTTCATCAATATCAATAGGAAATTTCCCAACCATCTTACCACATCTTGGACAAAAAGAAAAATTTAGACATAGATTTTTCATAATGTTCAATCCTCTAAGTATTTTCCCCTCATAAACTTTTGAAGTTCCTACCAATGACAATAAAATATCCGTTTCTGTCGTTTCAATATTCAATAAATTAGATTTACATGTCGGGCATTTCATAATTTGATTCTCCAATTTGAAATTAATTAATTTTTAGATCATAAATTCTAAATTTTTAATATAAATATAGATAAATCTCTAAAATTTAATTTTTGTTCCAAATTTATTATTATATTTTAGATATCTTTATGAAAAATGATATTATTTACAGATTTTATTTGCCAAGTTTCCAGTCGAACATACGGTTCCAGCAGCATGACCTTTTTCATAATGGCATTTCTCGCATGCTATAATCCCATTATCTGGATCTAAAGAATAACCAGGTACTATTTTTTGTGGAACCTCATGATGAACATGTAAATTTTCAGTTACTCCACAATATTCACAAAAATTAATGTCAGTATTATTTTCTATTCTTTGTCTATGATAAACTTCTTCTTTCCAAGTTGAATATTCGGATTCTGTATATGGGATTTCTGGATTTTCATTTATTAAATTATGAAGAGCAGAAGCTGATTTTCCATATAAAGGACATGAATGTTTACATTCTTCACAGCAATAAAAATTATCTGTATCATGTCCATTAATTCCTTTATTTCTCCATAAAATTTGTTGGGCTGTTACTTCAAAATACCCGCTATTCTCTTTTGAATTTTTACATGATGAGTTTTTACAATGGCCTAAGATTTCACCATTCGGTCCTTCAATTAATCCTTCAATAATAACTAAATCTGGATATCTTTCTAAACATTGTTGATAAGTTAACCGTGAACTTTTTTTATATTCATCACTTTGAGTATAATTTTCAACTCCATATCTTTCCATATTTGTTTCTTTTGTTTTTTCTCTTACTTTAGAACTTTGAAAAGTATATTCAACTCCTAAATTTTTCAAACATGTATTTTTCTTTTTATCTTGTATTATAGTACTCTGACTTGGATGTTTAACATTATATTTTTTTAATATAGAATTACAAAATTTATTTTTTATATCTCTATTTTTCATAGCATGAGTATAACCATATCTTTTTTTACATGTTTTTGTATATTTATTTTTGAATTCTAATGTTTTGCTATAATGACTAACATTGTATCTTTTTTTACATGTTTCTATTGTTTTCTTTTGTACTTCTTTATTTTGTAAAGGATTTTCACAATCATATCTTTCCAAACATGTTTCTATTTGTCTTTTTCTAATTTTTTCACTTTGTAAAGGATAATTAACACCATTATTTTCCATACATGTTTGAATGCATTTATTTCTAACATCAATATTATTATTAGAACATTTTAGACCACAAAATTTACTATAACCGTCTCTTAAATTATTAAACCGAGTATCTTTTCCACATTCAATACATGTTCCTTTTATTCCTATATATTTTAAATAATATTCTTCTCTTCTTATTTCATGAATTTGCCATATATGAGAAGATAATCCTTTAAAATTTTTAAATTCTTTTCCACAAATTTCACATTTTATATTTGAATTATTTAATTCGTTCATTTTATATTATCCTTACTTTTTAACTTATAAAAAATTTACCAAACTTATTTTAATATATGTTAAATAAAATAAAGAAATAATCTTTGTATAAAAAATCTTAAAAAACAACGAAAAAAATACCCGTTCTTAAAATAAATTAAGAACGGGTATTTTTATTACAAATTAAAAATTAATTATGCGCCAATATTCAAAACTGCAATTCCAGCACTGCGAACCAAACTTGATGCATATCGACTCAGGATAGTAAGGCTTGGAGTTGATCCAAGAGGATATGGATGTAATATAGCGGGCACATATGGGGCATAAAGATACACAGATTTTAACTCTTCTGCAGACTTATAAATAACCACCATCGTACCAGCAGGCACAATTGCAGAACTTAATACACGCCATTTACCACCAGTAACAGTAGCAGTTTTATAACCCAAATCTCCATCAGTAGAAGAAGTACCAGTATATTGGAAAGTCTGTAAATCTTCCAAAATAGCAGTATCCAAAGGATTACACATAATCACATTCCCGGCTTCCATGTTGGTATCAGTATAAATCTGAGCACTGAGTAAATTCAAGTCGGTAGTAATATTTTCATGCCAATATTTAATACCCCAAGAATAACCAACAGGCGGAGTCCGATTAAAAGTACGGGTATGAGCAGCACCATTTAAACGAGTATTTGCAGAAATTAAAGAATCAACAATTTCACGATCAATGTCAAGGGCAATTTGCTGACCAAGAATATTCACTATCTCAGATTGCATGCTCAGGTCAAATAATGCGCGCATGTCTTGTTCCAAATTAATAGACCAATTTGAAGAAATCTGACGATCTTTCGCATACAAACGAACCTTATCTACTTTCAGTTGAACTTTAGGATTAACCTTATTTTCTTCCAGTGAACATGTAACCTGATATTTAATCTTAGTAACAACACCAGTTGCTGAGGACACAGATACAGTACCATTCAAATAATCAACCTGGCCTGAAATAACATCAGTGAGACCATCAATAGTTACAGACTGAGAAAAATGCCCTTCAACAGCAGGAACAATATTTACGTTTACTGTGTGAGCATCAGCAGCATCACTTACTGCAGAAATCATAAAATCTCTTTCCAAATGAGCATCTGCTGAAGTCAAACCCATTGCATTTAAAACATCATAACTTTGACTTGGAACTACAATAAAAGCAGAAGTAGGAGTTCCGATACCAGGGCCTCCAGAAATATCAGTTGAAGTTGAAGGGGCCGGATATTCCGTCAGAGACCCATTTTTAATAAATGAAGCGGTCAAAAATGCTTTTACGGTCTCAGGTTTATCCATCGGACTTACAGTTACGCCTTCCTTGGCAATAAGGCGAGGATAAAATACACGGAGAACAGGCAGGGAAAGTGACTCATAGGGATTAATCTGAAACATTGAATTTTCAAGCAGATTAATACGAGTATTTTCTGCTACAACCATAAAGCCTTCTTTATCAGCCTTTGATAATCCTTCTGCTAATGCCGTGGTGTAAGTTCCAAAAGCAGAATCATTAATGAGCATTGCTTTGGTATTCCCAGGACGACTCGGGTCAACACCAGAGATCTTTTTTGTAATTTGATAACTTTCACGCAATAGTTCTTTTATCATTTTAAAACCTCCAAATTTTATAAAAAATAAATTTCATTTATAAATAAAATTTATAAATGTGTCGGAATATAAATACTACATCTTTATATTTTGTTCTCATTTATTTTTTATGAAGTTAAATAAAATGATAATTTTATTTGATATTTTTTCATTAGAACTGATCTTACTTGTTAAATTATAATCAGAACTGTTCTGAATAGATAAATTATTCAATTTGAAAATTCAATCTATGTTTGTATAGGGGAATATGTATAAAAATATTTTTTATAATTTAAAAAGACTTATAACTTGTTAATGTCATTTTATTTGATTTATAATCAATTTCAAATTTTAAATTCAATTTTTTAAAAAATTAATCATGATCTGTAGGGGGAATATACATAGAAATATTTTTGAAATTAAAAAAAGAACATATAAATTTTATATTAGATAATTTTGAATATAGATCTGTTCTTAAAAATTTAAAAGCACAAATAAATAATATATGTTATTTTTTAAATTTAAATTGAAAATTCAATCATGATCTGTAGGGGGAATATACATAGAATTATTTTTGAAATTGAAAAATGATATTATTTACAGATTTTATGTGCTAAGTTTCCAGTCGAACATTCCGTTCCTTTTTTATGACATATTTCTCTATGACATTTTTCACATACAACAATTCCATTATTTGGATCTAAAGAATATCCCGCTTCTAATTTTTGTGGAATTTCATGATGTACGTGTAAATTTTCAGTGGTATGGCAATATTCACAAAAATTTATCTCAGTATTATTTTCTATGCATTGTCTATAAAGGACTTCTTCTTTCCATATGTTATATTCAATCTGATTATATGGAATATCTTTATTTTCATTCATTAGATTGTGAAGTTCAGAAGCAGATTTTCCAAACAAAGGACATGAATGTTTACAATCTTCACAGCAATAAAAATAATATGTGTCATTACCATTAATACCTGAGTTTCTTAAATTAATTTGAGTTGCTGATACTTCAAACCATCCAGCATTTTCTTCTGAGTTTTTACAACTTGTATTTTTACAATGAGCTAAAATTTCTCCATTTGGTCCTTCAATTAATCCTTCAATTCTAACTAAATCTGGATATCTTTTCAAACATTGTTGAAAAGTTAGTTTTTTATGATGCATTCCATTATTATTTCTTAATATTGATTTTTGTATTTTATTTATTACTTCTTTATTTTGAGATGGATTTTCAACATTTAAATTTTTTATACATGTTTTTTTATGTTTATTTTGAATTTCTTTATTTTGCATTGGATTTTCAACATCATATTTTTTCATACATGTTTTTTACTTTTTATTGGAAATTCTTTAGTTTTAGAATAATTTTCAACATCATATTTTTTTATACAAGTATCTTTTGATTTTTCTTTATTTATAGGATTTTGCATTGGATTTCCATATCCTGTTTTTTTTATATTTGTTTGTTTTGATTTTTCTTTATTTATAAGATTTTGCATTGGATTATCATATCCTGAATTTTTTAAACATGTTTTTTTATGTTTATTTTGAATTTCTTTATTTTGCATTGGATTTTCAACATCATATTTTTTCATACATGTTTGTTTTCGTTTTTCTTTATTTATAGGATTTTGCATTGGATTTCCATATCCCGAATTTTTTAAACATGTTTTTTTATGTTTTTGTTTAATTTCCAAATTCATTGACCGACATTTAACACTACAAAATGTTAGATATCCATCTCGTAAACCAACAAATTTCATATCTTTTCCACATTCTTTACATTTACCTTTTTCACCAATATATTTCAAATAATATTCTTCTGTGGTCATTTCATTTTTATGAGATTTGTTAATATGATTTGATAATCCATTAATACTATCAAATTCTTTTCCACATATTTCGCATTTAAACATAATATTTAATCTTCTTTATCAACACGAAAAATAAATACTTTCAAACCTTTTTTATAAGCAATTTCTATCATATTTTTTGTTCCTTTACTTTTTCCATCCCAAAGAGCGATCAAAGCTTCACCATAATCAGCCATTTGTTTATTACGAATAAATCCAGCTCCTTTACCATATTTAATCCAATTAGCAGGAAATAATTTTAATGGAATTCGATTTCCATTTGCAGTCCATTTACGTCCTAAATCATCAGCTCCGCGTGCTCCACCACATACAACTTCACTAATATTAAATCCTGATTGTTGTATAGCTTTTTCAAGAAAATTAGGATTAATAATATCACGACCGCCAGCTATAATTGTTTTCATACGATTCACTCTTTAAATTCCTTGATAAATAAATACCCCAATTCGCACTGGATTTTCATATAATAATCCAGAATCATCAGGATACGGATCGAATACTATTTTACCTTTTCTCCCAACTACTCCGTGATATACTGAACCTCGATTTGTAGGACCAATAATTATATGATAAAAATCTTTATTTCTAAAAAAATCATCAATTTCATCAAGTGGTATTAAACATTCCATATAACTAAGTCC
>FUWD013183149.1_pt1 | contig 18507 bp, 20 predicted proteins | sample 1063281 | NCBI WGS metagenome assembly FUWD01 (sample SAMEA79048168, study PRJEB19326) | metagenome | biome: marine | reverse complement strand
CAATTTTAAAGACGGGTACTCTAGAAAAACTTTAAATCTAAAAGGATCTGAAATTATAAATATTTTAAATGTTGAAAAAGGTTTGAAACCTAGAGAAGAGGTAACCGTTGAATTCTTATTTGAGGATGGAAGTTCTAAAAAAATCAATGTTCTTTCTAGAATCGACACTGATAATGAAATCGAGTATTATAAGCATGGTGGCATTCTTCAGTATGTATTAAGAACCATGGTATAATTACCCACATATACTCTTAAAAGTAGAAAATTTGATTCAAAACAGAATCAAAAGGGAATCAAAACGAGAACATCTGAATTTTTTAAGTAAATAACTGGGGATAACTTACTCTTCAATCCAAGGATTTTTTTTCTTACCATCTTTTTCATTTAGAGCTTTAAAAAACGCTTTCTTTGGAATTAAAAAATTTCCAAAGAAAAACATTACTGCAGCACCAAATACAAATCCTCCTATATGAGCGCCATAAGCAACTCCCCCGCCTTCACTTGAGCTACCTGCAGAGCTTACAAATTGTAAAATAAACCAAAAACCCAGAACAAATAGTGCTGGAATTTTTAATAATTGAGTGAAAATACCTAAAGGGATTAGTACTAAAACCTTATTTCTAGGGTAGCGTATCAAATATGCTCCTAAGACTCCGCTAATGGCTCCGCTAGCACCAACCATCGGAACAGTAGAATTTACATTGAGATAAACCTGCGTAAGTGCTGCCGCAGCACCAGCTGCTAAATAAAAAATAATAAATTTTGTTTTTCCTAAATCATCTTCAATATTGTCAGCAAAAATCCACATATAAAGCATATTTCCAATTAAGTGCATCCAACCACCATGCATGAACATGGAAGTGATTATTGTAAGGTAGGGATCAATTTTTTCTAGATCACTTGGCAACGCTTCTATTCCAAGCAGCGAAGCTGGTACAACTCCATAGGAGTAAAATAAGTTTCCAGTAGTATAACCAGGAGAACTAATTTGTAACAAAAAAACTGCAACACAAATTGCTATAATCGCATAACTTAAAATTGGCGTTGAGTTAGTTATGTTATCGTCTTTTAGTGGTATCACAGTTTAGTTTCCACACTGAGCTTTGTGCAGCATTAAATGATCAAGTAATATACATGCAAGCATAGCCTCTCCAATTGGGACTGCGCGAATACCGACGCAAGGATCATGTCTACCTCGAACTGAAATTTTTGTATTCCTACCTTTTGTATCAATAGTGTCCCGCGTATTTAATATTGAGGATGTAGGTTTGACTGCAAAGGATGCTGTGATTTCCTGTCCAGTTGAAATTCCACCTAAAATACCACCAGCATTATTTGATAAAAATTTTGTCTTGCCACTTTTAGATCTTATTTCATCAGAATTTGTTTCTCCTGTTAAACTTGCTGCATTCATACCAGCTCCGATGTTTACACCCTTAACGGCATTAATACTCATTAACCCTGCTGCAATATCTTGATCAAGTTTAGAATAAATTGGAGCACCTAGTCCAACTGGCACTCCTCTAGCTCTAAGTTCAATTACCGCACCACAAGAGCTTCCAGCTTTTCTAATATCCAATAAGTATTGTTCCCATACAGGAACAGTTTCTTTATCAGGGCAAAAAAATGGATTTTTTCTAATCTCACTATCTTTCCATAAATTCTTATCAATCATTAATGGACCAATTTGTATGACGCCTCCAACAATTGAGAATTTCTTACCGAGTAATTTTTTTAATACAGTTTTGGCAATTGCACCTGCTGCAACTCGCGATGCTGTTTCTCTAGCGGATTGTCTTCCACCTCCTCTAAAATCTCTATTTCCATACTTCATAAAGTAAGTAAAATCAGCATGCCCTGGTCTAAATTTATCCTTAATGGTTTCATAATCTCTGGATTTTGTATCCTCATTAAATATGATCATTGAAATAGGGGTTCCAGTAGTTTTTCCTTGAAATAAACCTGATAATATTTGAACCTGATCTTTCTCTTTTCTTTGTGTTACAAATTTAGACTGACCAGGACGTCTCTTATTTAATTCAACTTGAATATCTTTCTCAGATAAAACTATGTTAGGAGGACAGCCATCAACTACACAACCAATAGCTGGGCCATGGGATTCGCCCCATGTCGTAAATCTAAATAGCTTTCCAAAAGTGTTAAATGACATTAAATATATTTTATAAGGTATTTTTACTTATTTATGAATCGAAAAAAATTTAAATAAACTAGGTCTCAATGACTGTTTTATGGACAAAAAAATTCCTTTTGAGCTTTTTAAAGTATGGATGTCAAAGGCTGAAAAAACAGAAATTAATGATCCAAATGCATTAGCGTTAGCAACGGTTAATTCAAAAAAACAACCTTCAGTTCGAATGGTTCTTTTAAAAGGCCTGACAAGTAAAGAGTTTATTTTTTATACAAATCTAAATAGCCGTAAAAGTAGTGAGTTAAAGAGAAACCCAAAAGCCTCCATGTGCTTCCATTGGAAGAGCTTGAGAAGACAAGTTAGAATTGATGGGTCCATCAGCAAAGTACCAAGCAAAGTTGCTAATCAGTATTTTAACTCAAGGCCTTACGGAAGTAGAATTGGAGCTTGGGCCTCAATTCAGTCAACACCTATGATTTCACGATTAGATTTATTAAAAAGAATTCAACATTTTAAAAAGAAGTTTCCTAATTCAAAAAAAGTCCCTCGACCACCTTATTGGTCTGGATGGGCTCTCAAAGCAAATGAAATTGAATTTTGGCTAGATGGAGATAATCGAATACATGAAAGATTAAAATACAAAAAATTAGGATCCAAGTGGAAAAAAGAAATTTTATATCCTTAATTTTTTTTATTCGGCTATATATTTTTTCGAAACTTTTATTTAAATTTTTAAATATACTTAATCTTTTAACACTTAATAATAGCTCTTCATTAATTCCATCCTTCGTTTGGAAATCTTTAATTAACTTGTCATTGCTTAGTTTTAAATTTACTAAAAGTTCGTGATTTAAACCTTTAAATAAATGACTTAAATATTTTTTAGATATCATCGTATCAATATTTTTGTTGCGTAACCATTTCGAGGCTGTATTGAAAATTTCAAAATAAGTTGCCATAAATGAGGTCATGACCCATAATTTTTTATTCTCTTTTTCATCATTTGTTGAAAATACTTCACCAAGTTTGCTGAAAAATTTTTCAACATTTTTACTTTTTGGGTAAATAATTATTGGCCCGAGATTATATTTAATCATCGGAAGAGGAGCTACTTTAAATACTTTTTTAGCAGGGAATATTATTTTTTTTAGTTCTGGATTATGAATAGTAGATATAAAATTTAAGACTATATGATTTTTTTAAACTTTAAATTTTTTAATATCTGCCTTCCAACCTTTGGAGTAACAGAGAGTATAACCCAATTTGATTTATTAAGTACCTCTTGATTAGACTTTGCAATTAAAATTTTTTAAACTTTTTTTTAAGTATTTGCAGTTCTTATTATTTTTGGGAGATAAAATAATTTCTCTAATATTAATTTTTGCTTTAAAAACTCCCTCAATGACGCAAGTTGCAATTTTTCCAACACCAATAAAGCCTAATTTCATATTTTCACAAAATTAATTTAGTTAGATATACTACTAACTAGATATATTACTAATAAGTATAATTAAAACATTAGTAAAACTTTTATTTTCCACATCATTAAACTTACTAGCCTGATTCAAATTGACTTTTAACATTGTATAAACGATTATTAGATTCGTTAGAAATTGACCCTACGTAGACACGTAAAGTACAATAGTTTAGGAAACTCTAAAGTATAAAAACCTTAAAATTATATAACCCTGAAAGGAGGCGGCTTAATTGAAACTGGAATTATTTTATAATCCTGGCAATGTGCTTTGTGATTTTCTCAAAATAAAAGACGATCATAAATTTATTTTAAGAGTTTTTGTTAATTTAACTTATTATGGACATATATTAGCGGGACTCGCTTTATTTTATGTTAAATTAACAAGTTAATAGTAATGATTGCAAAATTAAAACCAAGACCAAGACATTATTTAAGTTTATTTTTTATTATTTTAGCTACCTTTTTAATAACTTTTCCGTCAGGTTTCGTAACGAAAGCTGCTATGGATCCTTGGTATTATAATTTAGCAAAACCAGCATTTAACCCTCCAAATTGGATTTTCGGACCTGTGTGGACTTTACTTTATGCAATGATGTCAGTTGCAGTTTGGCTTGCTTATAACAAAAGCAAACATTCAAATAAAATATTAGTAATTTATTTTATTCATTTATTTATTAATGCAAGCTGGAGTTATGTATTTTTTTATTACAAGCAAATTTTTCTTGCAAGTTTTGTAATTTCGTTAATTATTTTTTTTATTCTATATTTGATGGTTTTGTATTCAAAGTATAGCAAGTCCTCCGTTGTGTTAATGCTTCCTTATTTTGCATGGTCAACGTATGCGCTATATCTAAATAGTACAATTTATATTCTTAATTCGTCCTATTAATTAAGTAAAAAGTTAATTCTTGGAGATGTTTTTTAATATCAGAATTTTTAAATATATTTAAAGAGTCCGAAGATACATTTGCGAAATATTCAGCTCTTTTTTTACATACAGCAATTATTTCATATTTTTTTATTAATGATAAAATCCTACTTAATTCTTTTTCATTTCTCGTTTCTTTAATAAAATATTTTTTTATTTCTTTTCTTTCTTTCTCATTTGATTTTTGAAATAAAATAATAATTGGCAAAGTAATTTTACCCTCATAAAAATCATTACCGACATCCTTACCAAATTTTTTAGTAGAATTATAATCTAGAATATCATCACTAATTTGAAATATGATACCAAGATTAACACCATAAGATTGTAAGGCTTTTTTTTCATTCTCTGATTTACTTGCAAGACAACCACCAACTTTCATTGCCGCCCCAAATAAAGAAGCTGTCTTTTGCGTTACAATACTTAAATAAACTTGCTCAGTAATATCTACTTCTTTTTTGTGCTGCAGTTGCAACACTTCACCTTGAGCAATTTCTGCAGATATATTAGATAATAGTTTAAGAATTTCTAAAGAACCAACATCAACCATAATTTCAAAACATCTGCTTAAGAAATAATCACCAACCAGTATAGAAGTTTGGTTGCCCCAAATCACGTTTGAAGTTTTTTTGCCCCGTCTTACCAAACTATTATCAATAACATCATCATGAAGTAAAGTTGCGCTATGAATGAGTTCAACACAGGCAGCTAAATGAATATTATGCTCGCCTTTATATTCGTTAATATTTGCACTTGCTAAAGTTAATAAAGATCTTAATCTTTTTCCACCAGAACCTAGCTGATATCCAGCCATCTTTCCAATTAGATCTACCTCACTTGATAATTTTAATTTGGTAAATTCTTCTACTTTGTTTAAGTTCTCATTAAATATTTCTCTAAGAGAATCGTAAGGAGTTTTTTTTTTGAAACTTTTCTAGTTGTACGATATTATTTTTCACGGGGCCTTTGTAGCATTAATAAACGTAAAGTATTATTAAATTTTTACTCTGGAATACTAATAATAAACGTTTAAAAGATAATAATTATGTTTTCATTTTTTAAATCAAAACCAATAGTTTCTCTAATAAGATTAAACGGAGTTATAGGAAATGTAGGCAGATTTAGCCAGGGCATGAGTTATGCTAGTCAAAGCGATACTATTAAAAAAGCCTTTGCTTTAAAGAATATTAAAGCAGTAGTAATCTCTATTAATTCTCCTGGTGGATCACCAGTTCAGTCTAATCTTTTATATGATCTTATTCGGTCAGAAGCGGATGCTAAAAAAGTAAGAGTAATTACCTATGCTGAGGATGTGGCGGCTTCAGGCGGATATATGTTGATGTGTGCTGGAGATGAAATTTATGCAAACGCAAATTCAATTGTAGGATCAATCGGAGTAATTTATTCAGGATTTGGATTTCAAGAGTTAATAAAAAAATTGGCGTGCAAAGGAGAGTGCATACTGCAGGCGAGAGTAAAAGTATTTTAGATCCGTTTTTAGAGGAAAAAAAGAAGATATAGAAAAGTTAAAATCATTGCAAAAAGATTTGCATGAAGAATTTATTAATTTAGTTAAAAATAGTAGAAAAGATAAAATTAAATCTGAAAATCATTCCTTGTTATTTTCGGGTGAGTTTTGGTCTGGTAAAAAATCTTTGCAACTTGGCTTAATTGATGGAGTTGGAACTTTACAAGTAATTTTAAAAGAAAAATTTGGTAAAGATCTTAAAGTTAAAAAATTTGAAGCAGCACAAAGTTGGTTAAAACGAAAACTTTCCTCACAATTATCAGGATCATATTCTGAAGTTATAAATGAACTGGAAGTAAGATCGATCTGGAACAAATATGGCTTATAAAAATGGTAGCTAAAAAAAAATAAATATAAAAAAAGTTATAACTAAAAAAAAGGTTGTAGTTAAAAATAAATCAAAGCTACAAGATTTATCTTTTCAGGAAGTTATATTTAAATTACAAAAATTCTGGTCAGATTATGGTTGTGTAGTGATGCAACCTTACGATATAGAAGTAGGGGCCGGCACTTTTCATCCCGCAACAACATTAAGATCTTTGGGACCAAAGCCTTGGAAAGCAGCCTATGTTCAGCCATCTAGAAGACCAACAGATGGTCGTTACGGAGATAATCCAAATAGACTTCAGCATTATTATCAATTTCAAGTTTTAATAAAACCATCTCCAGAAAATGTTCAAAGTCTTTACCTTAAAAGTTTAAGTGCTCTTGGAATAAATTATAAAGAGCATGATATTCGTTTTGTAGAAGATGATTGGGAGAGTCCAACATTAGGAGCTTCAGGACTTGGATGGGAAGTATGGTGCGATGGAATGGAGATTACTCAATTTACTTATTTTCAACAGATGGCAGGATTTGAATGTAAACCAGTATCAGCAGAAATTACTTATGGTCTTGAGAGAATTACAATGTTCATTCAAGGAGTAGACAGTGTTTTTGATATTAGATGGAACAATGAAGGCATTAAATATGGAGATGTTTATAAACGTAATGAAAAAGAATTTTCAGCTTATAATTTTGAATTTGCAAACGCAGATAATCTTTTAAAATCATTTGTCATGGCAGAAGGCGAGTGTCAGCATTTATTATCTAAAAATTTAGCTCTTCCTGCTTATGATCAATGTTTAAAAGCTAGTCATATATTTAATACTTTAGACGCAAGAGGAGTTATATCGGTGACAGAAAGAGCTGGATTTATTAATAAAATTAGAACTCTAGTTAAGAATACAGCAGAAGTTTGGTTGAAGAACTCTGATTAATGTCTGATTTATTATTAGAACTATATTCTGAGGAAATACCACCCATATTACAAGAAGATGCAAAGAACAATATTGCAGCAAATTTTACATCATTTTTTGAAAAATATAATTTTAAAAAATTGTAAGTGAAACATATTCAACTCCAAAAAGATTAATATTTTATTATAGTAATTTACCAATAAATATTAAAACTGAAGCGAAAGTTTTAAGAGGTCCAAAAGTTGGAGCTCCAGAACAAGCTATACAAGGATTTATTAAGTCAAATAATTTAGATCCAAAAGATATTTACGAAGAAGAAATAGACAAAGGCATGTTTATTTTTGCGAAAATACAAAAAAAGAAATACCTGTTATTGAAGAAATTAAAAAAATATCCCTAATTTTTTAAATGGTCTGCAGTGGAGAAAAAAAATGCGGTGGAGTAATTTTGATCTTTCTTGGGGCAGACCTTTAAAGTCAATTTTGTGTTTATTTGATAAAAAAATTATTCCATTTAATTTTTTTCACCTAACAGCTACAAACATTACATATGTTGATGGGCCATTAGAAGATAAAGCCGTTATAATTAAAGATTATTCTCATTTTAAAAAAATATTACATGAAAAAAGAATTACTTTTGATAACGCAGAAAGAGAAAAATTAATTACTAAAAATATTCTTTCATTTCTAAAAAAAAATGATTGTGAACTAGAAATTAATAGTAAATTACTTAAACAAGTCGTTAATCTTGTTGAAGATCCAATAGTTTTAAAGGGTTCATTTTTAAAAGATTTTTTAAAATTACCAGAAGAGCTACTTATTTTAACAATGCAGCATCATCAAAGATATTTTCCAATGCGTTCTATAAATAACCATAAACTAATTAATAATTTTATTGTTGTGGCAAATAAAGAAGACATTAAAAATAAAATTATAAAGGGAAATGAAAGAGTCCTTACAGCTCGCTTAGCTGATGCAAAATTTTTCTGGGAAAAAAATAAAAGTCAAAATTTAGTAAAGCAAGTAAGTAAACTTAAAGGAATCATATTTTATCAAGGCCTAGGTTCGCTTCATGATAAAACTCAAAGAATAAGAGTTTTGGCATCATTTATTGCAGATATTGTTAATTGTAGAAAAGATGATGCAGAAATAGCAGCCTCTATTTGTAAGGCAGATTTAGTTTCAGATTTAGTAGGAGAATATCCAGAGCTACAGGGAGTTCTTGGAAAATATTTTGCAGTTGAACAAGGTTTTAGTTTAGAAATTGCCAACGCAATCTCTGATCATTATTTACCAGTTGGACCAGAAGATAGGGTCCCAAAAGAAAAAATTTCAATTGCAGTTGCGCTAGCTGATAAGATTGATAATTTAGTTGGCTTCTTTGGTATTAATGAGAAACCAACAAGTTCAAAAGATCCCTATGCATTAAGAAGATCAGCCCTTGGTATTCTAAGAATATTAATAGAAAATAGAATTTCTATTTCATTAAAAGAATTAATTAATAATTCAAAAAATTCATATCTTACTCAACGAGTGAATATGCAGAATCTTAAGTTTACTGAAGAAATTTTATCTTTTATTTCAGATAGATTTAAAAACTTACTTAAAGATCATAAAATTAGACCCGATGTTATTGAGTCTGTTTTAATCAATAGTAGAGCCGACGATTATTTCTCTTTGTTCACAAAGATCAAAAATTTAAACAAAGTACTAAAAACTGATGAAGGTGAAAATGTTATTGCAGTTTATAAAAGATGTGCAAATATTTTAGAACAATCAAAAAAAGATCTTAAACAGGAGCTATTTGGAGACCCTGACGCTGTTTTATTCAAACATAATGAAGAGAATTTTTTATTAGAAAAAATAAACGAAATTAGAGAACATTATACAACTCCTGCACGATTAAGGACTGTAGAACAAACTATGGGTTTATTAGCTGGAACAAAAAGTTTTGTTGATAAGTTTTTTGATAACGTAAAAGTAAATGACGAAAATGAACAGATTAAAAAAACAGACTAGAGTTACTATTTCTATTGTGTAAGACTTTTGATAGTTTTGCTGACTTTTCAAAATTTGAGGTTTAGAAATGCCAAAGTGGGTTTATCAGTTTAATAGTTCAAACTGCGAAGGAACCCTTTCGCAAAAACCTCTTTTAGGAGGTAAAGGCGCAAATCTTGCTGAGATGGGAAAATTAGGTCTTCCTGTTCCTCCGGGGTTTACAATTACAACAGAAGTTTGCACAGAGTTTTATAAAAATAACCAAAAATATCCAGACGACCTTAAGATTCAAATAGAAGACGCCATACGAAATATTGAAAAAATTTTAGGAAAAAATTTTGGCGATGTTAATAATCCTTTATTAGTTTCAGTTAGATCAGGCGCAAGAGTATCTATGCCTGGAATGATGGATACTGTTTTAAATTTAGGACTAAACGATAAAACTGTTTTAGGATTAATTAAAAAAACTAATAATGAGACCTTCGCTTACGATAGCTATAGACGCTTTATTCAAATGTATAGCAATGTCGTTCTTGAAGTAGATCACTATAACTTTGAAGACTTGCTTGATAACTATAAACTTACGAAAGGTGTGTTATCCGATACAGACCTTAAAGCTGAAGATTGGAAAATAATAATTAGCAATTATAAAGACATCATAAAAAAAACTACAAAAAAAGATTTTCCACAAGATTCTCATGAACAATTATGGGGAGCAATTAGCGCTGTATTTAAATCTTGGCAAAATCAAAGAGCAAAAACTTATAGAAAATTAAATAATATTCCTGAAGAGTGGGGGACAGCAGTCAATATTCAATCAATGGTGTTTGGCAATATGGGAAATGATTGTGCAACAGGAGTTGCGTTTACTAGAAATCCCTCTACAGGAGAAAATAGTTTTTATGGGGAGTATTTAATTAATGCTCAAGGGGAAGACGTTGTTGCAGGTATTCGAACTCCAAGAAACATTACGAAAAAAGCGAGACTAGAGTCGTCCTCAGAAGATCTTTCATTAGAAGAGACAATGCCAGAGGCGTTCAATGAACTTACAAAAATCTATAAAAAATTAGAAAATCATTATCGTGATATGCAAGATATTGAATTTACCATTGAGAATAAAAAACTTTGGATGTTACAAACAAGATCCGGAAAAAGAACTGCAAAAGCCTCAATTAAAATTGCAGTTGATATGGTGAGTGAAAAATTGATCACAAAAGATGAGGCTTTACTTAGAATTGATCCAAAAATTTTAGATACCCTTTTGCATCCTACTTTAGATCCAAAAGCTAAAAAGAATGTAATAGTAAAAGGACTGCCAGCATCACCTGGTGCTGCAACTGGTAAAGTTACATTTAATGCTGACGATGCTGAGCAAATGAAAGCTAATAATCAGAATACTATTTTAGTCCGAGTTGAGACATCGCCAGAGGATATACATGGAATGCATGCTGCGGTTGGAATTTTAACTTGCAGGGGTGGAATGACAAGTCACGCTGCTGTTGTTGCAAGAGGAATGGGAAGAGCCTGTGTTTCAGGCGCTGGAAATATAAAAATAGATTATACAAATAAACTTTTTAAAGTTGAAAATATTGAAGTTAAAGAGGGAGATATAATAACAATTGATGGTTCAACAGGTGAGGTAATGTTAGGAGAAGTTAAAACAATTAACCCAGATATTTCTGGAGATTTTTCAGAAATAATGAAATGGGCAGACGAAACTAGAACATTAAAAATTAGAGCTAATGCAGAAACTCCATTGGACTCCAGGACTGCAAGAGAATTTGGTGCTGAAGGTATTGGATTATGTAGAACTGAACATATGTTTTTTGATGAGGAGAGAATTTTGTATGTAAGACAGATGATATTATCAAAAACAAAAGAAGACAGATTAAAATCCTTAGATAAAATTTTACCATTCCAAAAAAAGATTTCTTAGAAATTTTTACTATTATGAAAGGTTTTCCTGTCACAGTGAGATTATTAGATCCGCCATTACATGAATTTTTACCAAAAACTGATAAGGAAATAGATATAGTAGCAAAATCTTTAAAAATTCACTCAAGCGAAATAAAAAATAGAATAAATTATTTACATGAAGAAAATCCGATGTTAGGTCATCGAGGTTGTCGTTTAGCAATTTCTTTTCCAGAGATTTATGAAATGCAATGCCGAGCAATTTTCGAAGCATTATTTGAATTACAAAAACAAAAAATTGAGTCAATTATTCCAGAGATTATGATTCCGCTTGTTGCAACTCAAAAAGAAATAGAAATTCTTAGAGCTTTAGTAGATAAAGTTGCTCAAGAAGTTCAAAAAAAGAATAATTTTAAAGTTGATTATTTAGTGGGTACCATGATTGAACTACCTCGCGCCGCACTTAATGCCAAGAGTATTGCAAAATATGCAGATTTTTTTAGTTTCGGAACTAATGATTTAACGCAAACAACTCTTGGGATTTCAAGAGATGATTCTGGTAAATTTTTAGATGATTATGTCGAAAACAAAATATTTACAGTTGATCCATTCATAAGTATCGATCAAGAAGGAGTAGGAGAACTTATCAAACTTGCTTGTTCAGGAGGACTTGAAACAAAAAAAATATAAAATTAGGAATTTGCGGAGAACATGGCGGGGATCCTGAATCTATTGAGTTTTGTCATAAAATTGGTTTAAATTATGTGTCTTGTTCGCCATACAGAGTGCCTATTGCTAGGTTATCAGCTGCTCAAGCAAGTATAAGATTAAAAAAACAATAAATTTTTTAAAAGTTAAACCTAATTATTGTAAATTAATTTAAAGATAGTTTATTTAAACAACTTCATGTAAATCTTAGTAAATGGTGGCAACATCGATTCAATTAATTGCGTCAGTAATATTCGCAATTGCAATTCTTCACACTTTTTTCAGTAAAATTTTTTAAAAGATTAGCTCATCAATATCCAAGGCACGAAAAAATTTTTGATATGTTGGGCGAAGTTGAAATTGTTTTCGGTTTTTGGGCAATAACACTAATATTAATTCTTTTTACTTTCTAGGAAAATAGAAACATTAAATTACCTCAACAATCAAAGTTATGTTGAGCCTTTATTTGTTTTGTAATCATGATTGTTGCAGCTAGTAAGCCTATTTTAGATTTTCATTAACTTGTGTAAAACAAATTTCAAAATTATTACCAGTAAATAAATCTCTAAGCCTTTTTTTGTCACGATGTCATTTGTGCCTTTATTAGGTTCATTTATCACAGAGCCTGCTGCGATGACATTAGCTGCCTTAATATTAAAAGATCATTTTTATTCAAAAGATATTTCTAAAAGACTTAAGTATGCAATTATTGGAACATTATTTGTAAATGTGAGCATCGGTGGCGCTATGACGCCTTTCGCAGCTCCTCCAATTTTAATGGTTGCTGCAAAGTGGAACTGGGATTTAATGTTCATGTTAACTAATTTTGGTTGGCGTACTGCTCTTGCTGTTTTTACTAATAGTTTAATTTTAACGATTATTTTTAGAAAAGAATTAATCAATATAAAAGAGTCAACTCTTGAACAGGTTGCGATGCCTATTTCTATATTAATAATTCACTTAATTTTATTATTAGGAATTATAGTTTTTGTTCATGATTTAATTATTTTTATAGGCATTTTCATAATTTTTCTGGGAATTGCAAATTCTTATAATCAATTTCAAAATAAGCTCATCTTAAAAGAAGCTTTTTTAGTTTCCTTATTCTTGGCAGGCTTAGTTATTTTAGGAGGATTACAAAAGTGGTGGTTACAGCCATTATTATCCTCGCTAACTCCTAATCAAATTTATTATGCAGCAACAGCTTTAACGGCAATAACGGACAATGCTGCTTTGACTTATTTAGGCTCACTTGTTGAGGGTTTATCTGATGAATTTAAATATGCCTTAGCAGCTGGGGCAATAAGCGGTGGTGGTCTCACAGTTATTGCAAACGCACCAAACCCTGCAGGTTATTCGATCTTAAGTAAAAACTTTGAGAATAATGTTATAAGTCCATTGTATTTATTTTTATCAGCCTTTGGGCCTACAGTTGTTGCAATTATTTGCTATAAAATTATATAAAAAATAAAAATAATTTTCTAAGACTTAAGAAAGTTATTAATAAACCTACAATAATCAGGATCAATTTTATACTTATTTTTCTAGTAACTTTTGCAATGAAGGGTGCAATTAAAAATCCTCCTAATATTAAACCAGCAAGTGCCTCCCAATCTGTAATTTTAACTAATAAAAACAATGATGTTGCAGATGCAAGGTTAATAAAAAATTCTGTTGCATTTACAGTGCCTATAACTTTCCTAGGTTCCATTTTACTACTAAGTAAAGTTGTTGTGACAACGGGACCCCAGCCGCCACCTCCTGCAGCATCAACAAATCCACCCGTTGCAGCGAGGGGTATAATATTTGAAATCTTTTGTTTGAAATTTATTTTAATTTTTCTAAAAGCTTTGATGAGCAAAAATATTCCCATAAATAATAAATAAAAAGCTATAATAATTGATAAATTAGGAATTTTAATTTTACTAATAATTAAAGCACCAATTAAAGCTCCTATTATTCCAGGAATTAAAAGTTTTTTAAATAATTTAAAATCAACATTTCCTTGTTTCCAGTGATTCAAACCAGTTGATCCTGAAACAAAAATTTCTGCAATATGAACGTAGGCAACTGCTTTAACAGGTGAAATTCCGTAACCTAATAAAAAAGCAGTTCCTGCAATCCCATAAGCCATCCCTAAACTTCCATCAATTGCTGCAATAATTATTCCAGCAAAAAGACATGAAAAAAATAAATTACTATTAAAAGGAGTCCGATCTATATCATGTAGATAGGATAATAAGGCGGCTGCAGCAATGACAAGTAGACCAAATAAAATTCGAAAGATTTTATTACTCATTTATAAAGGTGATAATTTATAGAATAATGTTAATAGTTAACAGTTATGTTTCAAGTTTTAGATAAATTTAGACAGCCAATCTATGTATTAATTGCAGGTTCAATTCTACTTTTGCTTGCATTTGGTATAAGGCATTCTTTTGGAATTTTCTTAATACCAATTAGTGAAAAAAATCAGTGGGGCAGGGAAGTTTTTGCAATGGCTCTTGCTTTTCAAAATTTAATGTGGGGAATTTGGCAGCCTTTTTCCGGAAGGATTGCAGACAAATTAGGCGCTGGTATTGTTGTGTTTATTGGTGCGATTTTATACTCATCAGGTTTATTCCTAATGGGCTTTGCTTCATCTAAAACAGGTTTTATTTTAGCATCTGGAATTTTAGGAATAGGAATATCAGGAGTTACTTTTCCAATTCTTGGGGCAATAAGCAGATCAGTTTCGCCTGAAAAAAGAAGCGTTTCAATTGGTATAGCGATGTCATGCGCATCTTTTGGTCAATTTATTATGTTGCCGGTGTCCCTTGGATTATTGCAAACTTTTGGGGCAACCGCAGCTTTTGGAATTTTATCAGTGTTGTCACTTTTAATGTTAGTATTAGCTATCCCAACTTTTGAAAAACCAATTCAACAGGCGAGTTCACAAGATTTATCATTAAAGGAAATATTAACAGAGGCATTTAATCATAAAGGTTTTTGGCTACTATGTTTTGGATTTTTTGTTTGCGGGTTTCACATTTTATTTATTATGACACATGTTCCAGCATTTTTAGTTGATAGAGGTTTATCACCTGAGGCTGGAACTATCGTACTAGCTTTAATTGGATTATTTAATATTTTTGGAACTTATTATACTGGTTCATTAGGCTCTAAAGTAAGAAAACCTTTAATCTTAACTTTTATTTATGGATCTAGAGCTATTATTATTTTAATTTTCATATTATTTCCTGTCACTAATTTAACCGCCTATGTATTTGCATCATTGATGGGACTATTGTGGCTTTCAACTATTCCACCAACACAAGGAACTATCATGTCTGTTTTTGGTGTAAAAAATATGAGTATGCTTTATGGAATTGCATTTTTATTTCATCAGGTCGGTGCTTTTTTAGGCAGTTGGTTAGGAGGTAGTCTGTATGATCTTACAGGCTCCTACAATATTGTTTGGTATATATCAATTGGACTTGGAATATTTGGCGCAATAATTAATTACCCAATTCAAGAAAAACCAATCTTAAAAGTAGCCGGTCAAAGAATATGAATAAATCCTTACTTTTATTGTGGTTTGGAATTGGTTTATTTCTTTTACTTGTAACTCTTTCTTATCAAACGAAAGGTATGGAGCTTTATTTTTTAATTTCTAAATTTTGTCTGTAATTTTTTTTATTATTTTTCAATCCAAGACAAAAATATAAAGAACAATACTGTTGCAGCTATTCCAATTACAAAAAGTATTAAACCAGTAATTAAAGTCATTATTTTTCTAATAATTTCTTTGGAAAAAAAATTTCTAAAAAGTCTTTGTAGTATTGATTTAAGTATTCAACAAATTCCTCAAATAAAATAAAAAATTCAGAAAGTTCAGGATATTGACCACTTAAAAAGGCTCTATTTTCATACATAAAAATTAATCCAATAAAAATAATAAAAAAAATGATAATTAAAATTTTAAAATAACTCGTATCGCTCTTATCTTTATATTTAATTGGTATATAGTTTTTTTATCTTTATCCTTTAAATTTTTTTATTTTCAGCTTTGGTTTCAATATTTTCTTTTCTTTAACTAAATTTTCTTTTAGAAGTTTAAATTCCTCAGTACTAGCAGGTTCTTGAAACCATTTTTGATCACAAACTCCGCATTGAACAACCCTACCATTAACACCTATCTCTTCAGCCTTTACTGCAAACTTATATTTCTTACAAGCGCATTCAATTATCATTTAAAAATAATTCGATTTAATATTAAAACATCCTTGGCATTATTTATAACCATTAAATCATAATTTTTTTTATTATCTTTGATTAAATCTTTTTTATTCTCAAAATTATTAATAATTTTATCAGGCTCATTTTTTTTCATTAATTCCTCATTAATTATTATTGGAGATTTGGTAATTGGTTTAGTCTGAAATGTAGTATCTGCCGTAGTGGTGTTATTTTTAAAATTTTTACTCAATTTCAATTCATTATCAACATTTTTAGATTGAATTTTTAAAATACCATCAACAGCACCTAAGATTTCTTTAACTGAAAAATTTTCTTTCATAAAATAAATTAATATTTTTTATAAATTTTTATTTTACCACAAAGTAAAATGATTTAATCACCAACGTTTTATTATTTTTTAGCTTTTGTATGTTTATTTACACTTCTATTCATTATGTAATCCATCATGGCTAATAAAACTCCACTAACTACAAATGTTAAGTGAACTACTACATACAAAATAATTGTATCTTTTGAATATTTATCTAAATTCATAAATATTTTTAGCAAGTGTATTCCAGAGATTGCAACGATTGAGGAAATTAGTTTAATCTTTAGGTCGGTAAAATCTACATGTCCCATCCATTCAGGTTTATCTTCATGATCCTTGACATGAATTTTAGATACGAAATTTTCATATCCTGAGAAAATAACTATAATTAAAAGATTAGCTGCTAGAGAAATATCAACTAGACTTAAAATAAAAAGTAAAACTCCAGAAATATCAGTTTCATGAATAATATTTAAAAAATGTATTATTTCTCGTCCAAATTCATAAAGCAAAACTAGCAAACTCAAACAAAGGCCCAGATAGAAAGGAGCTAAAATCCATCGAGAAGCGAAGATTGTTTTCTCTAATAATATTTCAAGTTTTTTCATGTTAATTAAAGACTTAAATTCTTTTATAAAATTTTTATAAAAACTACAGTTTTATTTATAAAATTTAATATTTACTCTTTATATCATAATAAATTCGAAGCATGGCGTATAATCATCACGCAAAGACAAATTATGAGTGAATAACACTTTAAATTTAGTTGTTAGCTGATAAAGGTTCTTTTTATTATTAAATATTTTTATAAAATTTTATCCATTAACTCCTAAATTTCAAATGCTTAACTTTGAGGGTTTTACCCTATCACAAAACTTAAAAAATTCGCTAGCTCGTATGAATTTTATTACACCCACTCCCATTCAAATAAGCTCAATTCCACTTGCGCTACAAGGCAGAGATATTTTAGGTTCAGCACAAACAGGAACTGGAAAGACAGCAGCTTTTAGCATTCCACTGATTGAATTATTAGTAAGATCAAAACAAGGTTCAGCTTTAGTATTAACCCCAACTCGTGAACTTGCAAACCAAGTGATGGAAGTTATTGTTCAGTTACTTGGAAAAAATAATTCAATCAAAGCCGCATGTCTAATCGGAGGAGAATCAATGCACAAACAATTAGGCCAACTTAAATCACGTCCAAGAATTATTGTTGGAACCCCAGGTAGAATTAATGATCACTTAGATAGAAAATCTTTAAAATTAACTGATACAGGATTTTTAGTTTTAGATGAAACTGATCGTATGCTTGATATGGGCTTTGGAATTCAAATTGATAGAATATTAAAACATTTGCCAGCAAAAAGACAAACCTTAATGTTTTCAGCCACTTTACCAGAAGAAATTGTACGATTATCTGCAAAATATTTAAAAAACCCAGAGAGAGTTTCAATGGGCGCAACAAATATTCCATCCATTAAGATTAAACAAGAAGTAATTCAAATTCAGCAAGAACAAAAATATCATGAACTAATTAAGCAGTTACAGCAAAGAACAGGTTCAGTCTTAGTATTTGTAAAAACAAAACATAATTCGAAGAATTTAGCTGCAAAACTTTGTAAAGAAAAATTCAAGGCAGACGCATTGCACGGAAATTTAAGACAAAGCAAAAGAACAACTGTGATGAATGCTTTTAGGAATAAAAAATTTACCATACTTGTTGCAACAGATATCGCTGCAAGAGGACTTGACGTTCCACACATTGAACACGTTATTAATTACGATCTACCTCAAGTAGCTGAAGATTATATCCATCGTACCGGAAGAACAGCGCGTGCTGGTGCCGAAGGGTCTTCTTTATCTTTCATTACTAATAATGATAGAGAAAAATGGAATGCAATTGAAAGATTATTAGATCCAACTAAAAAGAAAGAAAATTTTTCTAAAAGCAGAAGTGGAAGTGGTGGATTCCAAAGAGATTATAAAATAAAAGAAGAGGTAGCGGAAGAGATAGAAATA
>FUWD012866544.1_pt1 | contig 18508 bp, 19 predicted proteins | sample 1063281 | NCBI WGS metagenome assembly FUWD01 (sample SAMEA79048168, study PRJEB19326) | metagenome | biome: marine | reverse complement strand
AAAACTAAGGGAGTAATAACTAAGATTGGGATGAGTTGTAGTTTTTCAAAGTTATCAGCCCAAAAACCAATAATAAAGCCAAATAAACTAAAAGTTACAGCTGTTAAAATAAGAAAAAATACCATCAAAACAGGATGTGCGATTGATAAATCAACAAAAAGACCTGCAGTAGCAATTATTATAGAACCTATGATAAGGGATTTTGTTGCTGCAGCACCTACAAAGCCTAAGATAATTTCAAAACTTGAAAGAGGTGCGGCTAGTAACTCATAAATAGTGCCTGTGAATTTTGGAAAATAAATACCAAAAGAAGCGTTAGCTATGCTCTGAGTTAGTAGGGTGAGCATTATCATTCCCGGAACAATGAAAGATCCATAATTAATTCCACCAACTTCAGTTATTCTTGATCCTATAGCTGATCCAAAAACGACAAAATATAGTGAGGTTGATATTAAGGGGGAGGCAACACTTTGAAAAAGCGTTCTCCGCATCCTGTCCATCTCATGAAGATAAATAGCTTTAACGCCCTGCCAGTTCATCATTAGATCCTTTCACAAGATTGATAAATATGTTTTCAAGAGAACTTTGTTCTGTATTGATGTCTTTTAATTTTAAGCCTTCATCACGAAGAGTTTGAAGCAGAGAGGTTATCCCAGTGTTTTCTTTTTTAGCATCATAATTATAGGTAATTTTATTACCTTCAGTATTTAATTCTAAATGATAATTTTTTAACAAAGCTGGAATCGATTTAATAGATGTATGTAAATCAATAATTAATTTTTTTGCCCCATTTTTTTTAATAATGCATCTTTTTCATCCACCAATATAATTTTTCCATTATTAATGATTCCAACTCGATCAGCAATCTCTTCAGCTTCTTCAATATAATGTGTAGTTAAGATTATGGTGACACCTTTTGATTTTAATTTATTTACAATCTTCCACATATCTTTCCTTAGTTCCACATCAACACTTGCAGTAGGCTCATCTAAAAATAATATTTTGGGTTCATGAGAAAGAGCTTTCGCTATCAAGGTTCTTCTTTTCATTCCTCCGGACAATTCTCTTAATCGATTGGATTTTTTATCCCATAGAGATAACTCTTTTAAGAGCGATTCAATATAGTGAGGATTAGGTGACTTTCCATAAAGACCTCTTGAATAGCTTACATTATCAAATACAGTTTCAAACGCTTCAAGCGTTAATTCCTGAGGAACAACACCGATCAGAGATCTTGCTTTTCTATAATTAGATATGATATCAAAATTGTTAACGGTAATTTTACCTGAAGTTGGTGAAACAATGCCACAAATAACATTTATCAGTGTGGATTTTCCCGCTCCGTTAGGACCCAATAAAGCAAAAATCTCTCCCTGTCTGATATTCAAATCGATATCATTAAGTGCCTTGAATTTATTTGAATAAATCTTTGAGAGATTGTTAATTGAAATATAATTGTTCATTGAAGAAAAAAATTTCTTTAGACTTATTAAGCTATTTTAGCAAATTAAATAAATTGAAAATCAATATTGCCCATATTGGCAAAATCAACCCTCACTTTATAGTTTTTTTCTAATGGTATCGCGACTGTACAGGTTCCTGTGCTAACAACATAGTCTTTTAAAAGAGGTTCTCCCTTTAATGATAGTTTATTTATCAACCATAAAAGTGAATTAAAGGGGTTTCCCAAAACATTTGATGAGTTTCCCTCTTCCTTTAACTTGTCATTTATAAAAACTTTTACTGGATGATTTGATAAATTAATTTCATTTAACTTAAATTCTTTTAAACCTTTGATCCAGTATTCAGATGCAGCATTAGTAGAAATTAAATTGTTTATCCCAATGTTTTTTAATTCTTTATTAAATCGAAAATCAACTATTTCGACAGAAGCCATTACTGTATCTGTAAGATCTTTAATTTGATCAAAAGTGAAAGGGGCATTAGCTATATTGATATCTTCTTTAATTCTAAATGAAAATTCCGGCTCCATATATGGTTCTGAAAAATTATTTGATAATAAGTCGCAACCACTTACTGAGGAATATTTTGAAAATAAATTTCCATAGAATGGCTCTTCGACATTAATTTGTTTTTGAGCCCATTCATTAGTGCATCCTACTTTTTTTCCAATTAGATTATTATTTTTTAAAGTTAAGTATTTAATTTTTAATTCTTCTTGAATTTCATACGCCTCTTCAATGTTATTTGGAGTGCAATCAATAGGTAAATTATCTAATCTTTTTTTATTTTTTCTATAATCAAAGAGAATATTTGCAGCTCTTGTATATTTTTCTTTTTTCATAATTTATATTTATTATTATTTAAACTAATCTAGTATACATATTATGGAATATGATATTTCGACAATTTTTTGATAATATTTCATCAACGTATACTTATCTCATCTCAAGTGGCAATGGAAGAGAGGCGGTGATTATTGATCCAGTTTTTGAAAACACAGATCAATATATTCAATTATTAAACCAATTAGAATTAAGATTGGTTAAAGTCATAGACACACACATTCACGCAGATCACGTATCAGGAATCTCATCCTTAAGAGATAAAACTAAATGCGTTACTGTAATGGGAGAACGTGCCCCAGGAGATGTTGTTTCAATGAGAGTTAAGGATAATGAAAGTGTGAAAATAGAAGATATTAATTTAAAGGCCATTTATACGCCAGGTCATACAGATGATTCATATAGTTTTTTAATGAATGATCGTGTTTTTACTGGTGATGCTTTATTGATTAAAGGGACGGGAAGAACTGATTTTCAAAATGGAAGTACTAAAGATTCTTATAATTCTTTATTTGAACGCTTACTTAAGTTACCGGAAGAAACTTATGTTTATCCTGCGCACGATTATAAAGGTGAAAGCGTAAGCACAATAGGGGAAGAAAAAAAATTTAATCCTCGCCTGCAAGTTTCTTCAATTGAAGAATATGCCCAAATTATGGATAATTTAAAATTAGACAATCCGAAGCAAATGGATGTCGCAGTTCCAAAAAATAGAAATATGGGACTGTCTTTAGAAAAACAGAAACAATTAAAAGGTATAACGTTTAAAGAGCTTAATTATTTATTGTCAAATGATGATTGTAGGTTGATTGATTTACGAGAACAATCCGAAATTGATATGTTACCTTCATTGAATAATTCAATAAAGATTCCATTTTTAAATTTACATGAATATATCAATTCGAAAAAAGAAGAACTTTCAAAAATAAAACTTATTTTTTATTGCGCCGTTGGTGAGAGATCTGCACTTGCGGTGCAAATATGTAGTTCTTATAAGTTAAATAATGTTTTTCATTTAATTGGAGGTTTAAGGGGATAAAATAAGCTGAATATTCTTAAAAAGGCATTTATTTATATTTTAATAGCACCCCTTATTATATAAGCTTTAACCTGAATTATATTGAATACTAGGGGGAATTTTTGATGAAAAAAATATTAACTTTAATTTCTGCCTGCGTATTTGGAAGTTTTCTTTCTACTTCGCTATACGCAGCAAATCATCCTGTTACAGGAGAGAAGTTATCTGCAGATCAAACTTTTACTTATTGGCATGGAGATGAGCATAGTAGCCAAGATCCTCAAATAGTAGAAGATACGTACGGAGCAAACATTGTTCGTGATCTTTTCGAAGGTTTGCTTAGCCAAGATGCAGAAGGCAATCTTGTCCCAGGAGTAGCTGAAAGTTGGTCTGCAAATGATGCAAAAGATGTTTACACTTTCAACCTACGAAAGAATGCAAAATGGTCAAATGGTGATCCAGTTACTGCGCATGACTTTGTTTATGGATGGCAAAGAGCTGTGGATCCTGCAACAGCCTCTCCATATTCTTGGTATATGGATATTATGTCTATAAAAAATGGAGGCGAAGCGATAAACGGAGATGTTCAACCTTCAGAATTAGGAGTTAAAGCAATTGATGATTATACTTTTCAAGTAGAGTTGACAGCTTCACTTCCTTATTTTGCATCAATGACTACACACGGAACAACTTTTCCAACACATCAAGCGACTATAGAAAAATATGGATCTGATTGGACAAAACCAGAAAACATAGTTTCAAATGGAGCTTATGTTTTAACCGAGCATGTTTTGAATGAACGAGTAGTAAGAGAGAGAAATCCTTTATATTGGAATAATGCTGATACAATTATAGAAAAAGTTGTAACACTTGTTATACCTGACGAAAGTACAGGATTAATTCGTTATCTTGCTGGTGAGTTAGATCAAGGACCTGTTCCACCAGGGCAATTCAAAAAATTAAAAGCAGAATACCCTGATCAAGCAACCTCATTTCCTAGATTGTGTAATTACTATTATACGTTTAACTTGAGTGATAGTGGAATTGAAGCATTCCAAGACGTGCGGGTACGTAAAGCAATGTCGTATGCTATAGACAGAAATGTAATTACTGAAGATATTTTACAAGCAGGTCAAATTCCAGCCTATACTTTTACACCAGGAGCAACGGCCGGTTTTGATACGCCAAGTGTTGCATTTTCTAAAATGACTCAAGCTGAAAGAGATGCAAAAGCTGTAGAGCTAATGGATGCAGCGGGTTATGGAAAAGATAATCCATTATCTTTTACGATGGTCTATAATACTTCAGAAGGTCATAAACAAATTGCTACTGTTATGTCTCAAATGTGGAAACAAAAACTTGGCATTAATGCCACTATGGAAAATATGGAGTGGAAAACTTTCCTTGATGTCAGAGGCAAGCAGGATTTTGAAATCGCAAGAGGAGCTTGGTGTGGTGATTATAATGAAGCATCTACTTTTCTAGATTTATTGACAACACCTTCAGGTTATAATGATGGTAAGTTCAGTAACGCAGCAGTAGATCAATTAATGAGTGAAGCGAAAACTTTAGCTGATGCAAGCTCTAATTATACCACTATAGAAAGAATTCTTGCTGCAGAAATGCCAGTAATTCCTATATATCATTATGCTGGAGTATTTATGCTTAATCCTCAATTAAAGGGATGGCCATATGATAATGTGGAGCAAAATTGGTATAGCAGAAATTTTTATAAAGTAGCTGAATAGCTTTATTGCTTATAATAATAAAAAGCACCGTTACATACGGTGCTTTTTTTATTAATATAATATTTCAAATTTAATAATGATAATATACATTTTAAAAAGATTGAGCGTTGCTCTTCCCACAATTCTAATTCTTATTATTATTTCCTTTTTGTTAATGCATAGCGCCCCAGGAGGACCTTTTACTTCTGAGAAACCCCTGCCAGAACAGGTATTGAAAAATATTAATGCTAAATATGGCCTTGATCAGCCAATATATAATCAAATGTTCAATTACGTTTGGGGCATTATTACTGAATTTGATTTTGGACCTTCATTTCGCTACAAAGATAGAACTGTTAATGATATAATAGCACAAGGTTTTCCTGTCACATTAAAATATGGAACCTGGTCTTTTATTCTTGCAGTATTATTTGGAACTTCATTGGGCATTATTGCTGCTATTCGACAAAATACTTTTTTAGATTACTTAGCTGTAGGATTTTCTATTTCTGCACAAGTTCTTCCTAATTTTGTTATGGCACCAATTCTCGTGCTAATTTTCACATTATACTTAGGATGGTTGCCGGGGGGAGGATGGGAAGGAGGACAAATACAGTTTGTCATTATGCCAGTAATTGCTTTATCAACCAGCTATCTAGCAAGTATCGCAAGATTGACCAGATCTTCGATGCTTGAAGTTTTAAATTCAAATTTCATTCGTACAGCGAAAGCAAAGGGTCTACCCCAATATAAAATTGTTTTTTATCATGCTTTGAAACCAACTCTTCTTCCTGTTATTTCATATTTAGGACCAGCTTTTGTAGGAATGATAACTGGTTCAGTTGTTATTGACATGTATTTTAGTACTGGAGGGATTGGCGTGCTTTTTGTGAATGGAGCTCTTAATCGTGATTATTCAACCATAATGGGAATTACAATTTTAGTAGGCTGCCTGACTATTACCTTTAATTTATTAGTTGATATTCTTTATGCCTGGATTGATCCAAAAATTAGATATTGAGAAATGATTATAAATAAAAAAATATTGAAGATTTATCAAAAAATTTTTCAGAATCAGGTGGAATTAAAGGACGCTCATTGTGGTATGATGCTCGTACACGTTTTTTAAAAAATAAAGCTGCAGTGACAAGTTTAATTATATTATCCATTATTTTATTATTTGCTTTTCTTGGACCTTTATTTGCACAATGGTCCAATGAAGAAATTGATTGGACTATTCTAGGAGATATTTCAACTTTAGGTATGCCTTCTTTTAATACAGGGCATTTTTTTGGAACGGATGAACTAGGTAGAGATTTATACTCAAGAGTAATTCAGGGCACAAAAATATCACTTATGGTGGGTGTTGTCGGAGCATTGATAGCTGTTTTTGTTGGCACTCTTTATGGCGCCATAGCAGGATATTTTGGAGGACGGATTGACACTATTATGATGCGTATAGTCGATATTTTAATGTCTATTCCCTATATGTTTGTTCTTATTTTATTACTTGTTATTTTTGGAAGATCTATTTTTATGTTGTTTGTTGGCATTGGTTTAATTTCATGGCTAGATATGTCAAGAATAGTCCGTGGACAAACTTTATCAATTAAGAAAAAAGAATTTATTGAAGCAGCAGTAGCAACAGGTGTAGGAAATTTTACAATTATATTACGTCACATAATCCCAAACTTGCTTGGCGTAGTAGCAGTATACGCTACGCTTTTAGTTCCAGGAATGATATTAACTGAATCTTTCATTTCGTTTTTGGGTCTTGGCATTCAAGAACCCAATACTTCATGGGGTGCCCTAATAAGTGAAGGAGCTAAAACAATGCGTTACGGGACACTTTGGCAGTTGTTATTTCCATTATTTTTCTTTGTTGTCTCCTTATTCTCATTATTTTTTATTGGTGATGGTTTGCGCGACGCATTAGATCCAAAGGATAGATGAATGAATTTGCTTGAAGTTAATAATCTAAAAATAGATTTCGAAACTCCTGAAGGATTAGTTAAAGCTGTTAACGATGTTAGCTTGAATCTTGCTAATAATGAAAGTTTAGCAATAGTTGGAGAATCTGGATCTGGAAAAACTCAGTTAGTTTTTTCCATTCTTGGGTTGTTGGCAAAGAATGCGACTGCAACAGGAAGTATAAAATATGAGGATCAAGAAATATTGAATTTACCTGATGAAAGAATGAATAAAATTCGTTCAAATAAAATTTCTATGATTTTTCAAGATCCTATGACTTCTCTTAATCCATATATGCGAATACGTGATCAAATGAATGAAGTATTAATTCATCATCAGGGAAAAAGTAATAGAGATGCGACTAAACAATCTATTAGAATGTTAGAAGCAGTCAAGATATCTGATGCTAAAAATAGAATTAATATGTATCCTCATGAATTTTCAGGCGGAATGAGGCAAAGAGTAATGATTGCAATATCTTTATTATGTAATCCTAAGATTATTATAGCAGATGAACCAACTACATCTCTTGATGTGACTGTCCAAGCGCAAATTATGGAGTTATTTAAAGATATTCAAAAAGAATTTCAGACTTCTTTTATATTGATTACCCATAATATGGGCATTGTGGCAGATACGTGTTTAAAAACGCTTGTTTTATATGCTGGAAAGGTAATGGAATATGGATTAACCACAGATGTTTTTCTAAAACCAACACATCCATATACTATTGGATTATTAGAAACTATGCCTAGAATTGATAGGGATTATGATGTTCTGAAAACGATCCAGGGTAATCCTCCTAATATGCTCAATCTTCCTGAAGGTTGTCCTTTTTCAAATCGTTGTCAATATAAAATCAATGATTGTTCAGAATTGCAGCCATCAATTAATACAATAAATAATCAGAATCAACAACGTGCATGTCACGTACTTCCAAAAGAGTTTAATTTATGAAAAATAAAATATTATCAGTTCATAACATTAAAGTTCATTTTTTTTCTAATAAGCAATTTTACTTTCCGTGGCAAAAAAGAGAATTCATTAAAGCTGTAGATGATGTTAGCTTTGATCTTTTTGAAGGAGAAACATTAGGTATAGTTGGGGAGACTGGTTGTGGAAAGTCTTCTTTAGCTAGAGCTATAATTAAAATGATCCCAATTGCTTCAGGAAAGATAATGTGGATGGGAGAAGATCTATCTGCTTATAATAAAACTAAAATGCAAAAAATTCGTAGAGAAATTCAAATGATTTTTCAAGATCCATTAGCATCCCTTAATCCTCGTATGAATATTGGTGAAATAATAGCAGAACCTTTAAGGACACATTATCCCAAAATTACGAAAAATATTATAAAAGATCAAGTTAAGGAAATGATGAAAAAAGTTGGATTACTCCCTAATTTAATCAACCGCTACCCTCATGAATTTTCCGGTGGCCAATGTCAACGCATTGGCATTGCCCGTGCTTTAATATTAAAACCTAAATTAATAATTTGCGATGAACCTGTTTCAGCCTTAGATGTCTCAATACAAGCTCAAGTAATAAACTTGCTTAAAGATTTGCAAAAAGATTTAAAATTATCACTTATTTTCATCACTCATGATTTAAGTATAGCAAAACACATTGCTGACAACATTTTGGTTTTATACTTTGGTAAAACTGTTGAGATGGGACTAAGCAAAGAATTATTTAACAATCCCCGACATTCCTATACAAAAAAACTTATTTCTTCAGTGCCAATTCCAGAACCAAGATTAAGATAAATCTTTAATTTTTTAATAAATAATTTATTAGAGAAAAATATTAATATTATAATGCAAGATAAAAGAAAATTTTATATTAATGGGCAATGGATCGACCCATCAACACCAAGTGACTTAGAAGTTGTAAACCCTTCTATTGATGAATCATTTGCAGTTATATCTTTAGCTGATACTAAAGACACGAATGAAGCAGTTGAAGCTGCAAAAAAAGCTTTTATTCCTTGGAGTAATACTTCTAAGGATGAAAAAATAACTCTCCTTAAAAGACTTCATGAAATTTATGAATCCAGATGGGATGATATGTCTAAAGCTATATCTATGGAGATGGGAGCTCCAATAGACCTGGCTTCAGAGCAGCAAACTTCTACAGGATCAAATCATATAAAAACTTTTATCAAAACATTAGAGAAATTTGAGTTTGAAAATAATTATGATGAAAAATCCGACAATCACATCGCTTATGAGCCGATCGGGGTGTGCGCCTTGATCACTCCGTGGAACTGGCCGATCAACCAGATCACCTTGAAAGTCACACCTGCCTTGGCTGCTGGCTGCACTATGATTCTAAAGCCGTCTGAGATCGCTCCGCTGTCAGGTATGCTGTTTGCGGAAATGATTCATGAGGCAGGATTTCCTCCAGGTGTTTTCAATCTGGTGAACGGAGACGGAACAGGGGTTGGAACTCAATTATCAGGGCATCCGGATGTTGATATGGTTTCTTTCACCGGCTCAACTAGGGCGGGAAGGCTCATTACAAAGAACTCCGCTGACACGATTAAAAGAGTGTGTCTGGAACTGGGCGGCAAGGGCGCCAACATAGTTTTTTCTGATGCAGATGAAAATGCTGTTAGAAGAGGCGTGAGTCGCGTATTTAATAATTCCGGACAATCTTGTAACGCCCCTACGCGCATGCTTATTGAAAAATCAATTTATGAAAGAGCTGTGAAGGAAGCAATTGATCAGGCAAATAAAACCAAAGTTGATCTAGCATCTAGAAAAGGAGATCACATCGGTCCTGTAGTGTCAAAAGCCCAGTTCGATAAAATACAGAACTTAATTCAAAGCGGCATTGATGAGGGGGCGACCTTAGTTGCCGGAGGCCCTCATCGTCCAGATTGTTTGGATAAAGGATATTTTGTCAAACCAACAATCTTTACTGATGTGAAGACTAATATGAAAATTGCAAATGAAGAAATATTCGGACCCGTAATTTCATTACTCTCTTTTGAAACTGAAGAAGAGGCTATATCCATATCTAATGATACTACTTATGGTTTAACTAACTATATCCAAACTCAAGATAATGACAAAGCTAATCGCATTTCCAAAAAATTGCGTTCAGGAATGGTTGAGATTAATGGAAATGCATTTTCAAAGGGCACTCCATTTGGAGGCTACAGACAATCAGGTAACGGGCGTGAAGGCGGCACTTGGGGGTTGGAAGAATATCTGGAAGTAAAAGCAATTTCTGGCTGGAACTTATAGTTTTCTATAAACAAAAAATTTGATTCAGGTCAAATCGTTTTAATTAATATTTATTTAGTTGTGGTTATTCTAATTTATACTAAAATATAAACGTATGATGTCTTTTTTTAGAATTTCCCTTTTTTCTATATTTTTTGTTTTTATCAATATCAATTATCTTTATGCTGAAAATAGTGGAGATAAAAAACTCTCATAGTGAGGGAAACAAACTTTATGAAAATAAAATGCATAATAAAATGCATCAAAAAGACGGATATATGTACTGCCCAATGCATAATAAAATGCATCAAAAGAATAAGTTTATGCAATGTCCAATGCATAATAAAAGGCATAATATGTTTGGAAACTCAATGATGGGAATGGGTCCTCCGCCACCAATGAATGCGGCAGGCCCATTTTCAATGATGGAGTCTGGTGGCAACCTTTATCTTTACAATAAAATTACAGGAAATGTCTGGTTGTGCTCTACTTTTAATAAAATTTGCGAGCAACTAATTGTTGAAAATTTAGAATAAAGTTTCTTTCAATTGTGGATTCTCTAAGCTTTGAAGTTCTTTCACTTGTTTATTTAATTGGTTTGCTGGTTTTAATTTTACCTAGATTCATTAATGAAAATTCCAAACTTAAAACTCTTCTTCGAAATATTAGTTATTGGGTAGTAATAGTATTAATTTTGATTTCTGTTATATATTTTTTTAGTTTACTTAGTTAAAGATCTATTAATGATAAAAGTTATAATGTAATTTTTTGGATCGCTCTATGAACAATAAATCAATCGAAATAATGTCTCCAGCTGGTTCATGGGAATCTTTACAAGCAGCAATACAAGGAGGAGCTAATTCTGTTTATTTTGGAATTGAGCAATTAAACATGCGGGCCAAATCATCTAATAATTTCACTTTAGGTGATTTAATTGAAATAGCCTCTCTTTGTAAAAGAAATAATATTAAATCTTATATTACTCTTAATACAATTATTTATGATCATGATCTGATATTGATGCAAAAAATCATAGATATGGCTAAAAAAGAAGGAATTAATGCCATCATTGCATCGGATCAAGCAGTCATTGCTTATGCTTCTTCTGTTCAAATGAATGTACATATCTCAACTCAAATCAATATTACAAATATTGAAACAATTCGTTTTTATTCAAATTTCGCTGATGTGATTGTTTTATCCAGAGAATTGTCTTTGCGCCAAATAAAGAATATTACAAATGAAATTGAAAAACAGCAAATTAAGGGGCCTTCTGGAAATTTAATACAATTAGAAATTTTTGCTCACGGAGCCTTGTGTGTAGCTGTGTCTGGAAAATGTTATATGAGTTTACACACAACAAACTCATCTGCAAACAGGGGTGCTTGCATTCAGAATTGTAGAAAAACTTATTCAGTAACAGATAAAGAAGATGGTTATCAATTTGATATTGATAATGAGTATATTATGTCACCAAAAGATTTGTGCACTATTGGTTTTTTGAATCAGGTACTAGATTCTGGCCCAAACATTCTTAAAATAGAAGGAAGAGGAAGATCTCCAGAATATGTTAAAACAACAACTCAATGTTATAGAGAGGCGGCTGATTCTTATTTGAATGGATCATATACCAAAGATAAAATCGAAGGATGGATAACAAAATTAAAGACCGTTTATAATAGAGGTTTTTGGGACGGATATTATTTAGGACAAAAATTAGGAGAGTGGACAAAAACACATGGATCAAAAGCTACAAAAAAGAAAATATATCTAGGCAAGGCAAAAAAATATTTTACCAATCTGCAAGTAGCAGAATTTAACATAGAATCTTTTAATCTTAAAAAAGGTGATAATATTCTTATTACAGGAACAACGACTGGAGTTATTGAAACTATTGTAGATGAAATGCGTAATAATGATAAATTAGTCACGGATGTAAAAAAAGGTGACAATTTTTCTATGAAATTAGATTATTTCATTCGTCCTAATGATAGATTGTATAAAGTTGTTAATGCTGAATGATACAAATAGTTTATCAAAGAAAAAAATGCATAGGATGTAATTATTGCATTGAGTTAGCTCCAGAAAGATGGATGATGAATAAAAAAGATGGGAAAAGTGTTCTCTTAGGATCTAAGAATAAAAAAGGATTTTATACAGCTAAAGCCCATGATGAAGAATACTCAGCAAACAAGGCCCTGGCAAAAGTATGTCCTGTTAAAGTTATTCATATCAATAAATTAAGCTAATAATAATGCGTAATACTGTTAAAAAAATACAACTACTAAAAAACAAAAGACCGTTTTCTTGTTTGACCGCTTATTCAAGCAGTATTGCTAAAATTGTAGATCAGCACGTTGATGTTATTTTAGTTGGGGATTCTGTAGGAAATGTTGTTTATGGGATGAAAAACACACGATCTGTCACTTTAGAAATGATGAAAAATCATGGAAAGGCAGTTTTTGAATCTTCTGAAAAAGCTTTTACAATCATTGACATGCCTTACAATACCTATCAAAATTCAAAACAGGCATATGTTAACGCAAAAAACTTATTAAAATATACTAAGTGCCAGTCTGTAAAATTAGAAGTTAATAAAAATAAAGTTTCAATTGTCTCTCATCTGGTTAATAAAAATATTCCCGTTGTATCTCATATTGGAATTTTACCTCAACAATTTAGTGATTTTAATAAAATTAGAATAATTGGGAAAACATCTAGACAAAAAAAACAACTAATTGATTTGGCCTATCAATTAGAGGATGCTGGCTCATGTATGATTCTTTTAGAGTGTATTGATAAAGAGATTGCAAAAGAAATTACCAAGAACCTAAAAATACCAACCATCGGCATTGGCTCTTCTGTTCATTGTGATGGCCAAATTTTAGTTATTAATGATATTTTAAATACTGACAATGCGATCAAAAAACCTAAAATTTGTAAAAGCTTATACTAATCTTTCATCTTCAATTAATAAATCTGTAAAACAATATGTAGCAGATGTTAAAAATAGAAAATTTCCAAAATAACAAGTACAGTTTGTTAAAAAAAATGAATTTAGATGATCTATTTTTTTTTATTCTTATTATCTAGATCTAATAGATGATATCTTAGAGCTTTTGTTGACAGAGTAATTTCATACAGGTAAATTATTAACGCCACGATAATTGTCAGCAAACATAAAGCAAAAAATATTTTAGCGGGCACTACTGCATCAAGAAATAAAGCAAAAACTGAGAACATGTTAAATAAAAAACTTAAACCCATTGAAATTTGAGCTCTTTTTAAAAGTATGATTCGTGATTGTAATATCTCCAACTGCTTGTTAAATGCAGCTGGCATCACTTTTTTAAAAATGTATTCATCATGAATCTGGCGAATAAGGACACTGGTAGTATGAAATCTATTACCAAACATCACCATAGTAAGAGGAATGGCAGGAAACATAATGGCAATAAAGGTGTATTCAAGATTCATAATATTTTATTATCTACTTTTCAATACGACGATCATTTTCTACTTTTGTTAGAATTAACAATCCAACAGCAAAGAGAACTAACAATGACGCCATTCCCAGTTTAGGAGATGAAAAAGTATAAGATATAGTTCCAAAAAGAATTGGACCTATAAACGATGTTACTTTCCCAGAAAAGGAATAAAACCCGAAAAATTCATATTTTTTTTCATCAGGAATAAATTTTGCAAAATAAACGCGGCTTGCAGATTGGATTGGTCCAAAAAAAGTACTTAGACATATGGCGAGGATAATAAATGTATTTTTTTGATTTATTAATAGTATTGCGAAACTTATTATAAAAATACAAATTAATGAAAAAACAATTATGTTTTTTGATCCAATTTTGTTTTCAATAAATGAAAAAACCCAGCTGCCAATACCAGCCGCAAAATTTGTTCCTATTCCCAACATGATGATATCAGTCGTGGACATTCCGAATACTGTGGCGGCATAAATTGCAGCGACAGCAAAAATAGCATTGATGCCATCCATATAAAATAATCTTGCTATTAAAAACCATATGATATTTTTATATTTTCTTAGATCTTTAAATGTGATGATGATTTGATTAAAAGATTTTTTGATATTAACTTTGGAAGTTATTGTATCAGATTTCGGATCTTTAAAACTAATGAACAAAGGTAAAGAAAATATAAGAATCCATGCTCCTGTAATTGGAAAGCTGATTCTTATATTTTCATATGTAGTTTTATCTAATGTAAATATAGGATCTTCAGGTAGTAAAAATATTCCATAATAAATAATAAAAATGATAACAGTGCCTGCGTAGCCAAGACCCCATGCAAAACCGGAAAGTTTAGCGTAATTATTTTCTGTTGTGATGAGTTTTAATTGACCATTATAAAAGATTTGTGAAATTTCATAAGATATATTGCCTATAAACAATAGAAAGATTATTAAAAATAAGTCCATGCCTTTAGGTTGAGCAAACCAGAAGCTAAAAGCTATAAAAGAATAAATTAAAGTTGATAATATAAGCCAATATTTTGAACGTTGTGATTGATCTGAAATACTTCCCAGAATAGGACTGAGCAAAGCGGCTACAAGACTTGAAAGGCCAATTGTCCATGTCCAATACAGAGTTCCTAAATCTTTGTCAGGAGCAAGAACATCAACAAAATATCTTGCAAAAATAAAGGTTATTATGATTGCTGACCATGCAGAATTAGCCCAATCATAAACAGACCAAGAAAATCTTACGTTAAATCTATTATTCATGACTATCTATATTGAACATTTTTAATTATATATTTTATCTTATATTGAATTTATATGAATAATTTGAATAATACTGATAAAATTTAATAATTTTATTTCCGATAATATCAATGAAGTTATCCAGCCTATTAAAAGACAAAACTCTTGCCAGTGGCCTCCCATCATTAGCTTACACGGATGAAGAATTCTGGCAAATGGAGTGTGCCACTGTATTGGCTGATAATTGGACTTTTGTCGGCTTTGTCCATGAACTCAATAAGCTAGGTGATGTTTTGCCGGTTTTAATTGCAGGGAAGCCTGTTCTCTTAGTCAAAAATATTAAAGAAGACATTGTCGCTTTTCATAATGTGTGTAGACACCGATGTCTTAAGTTAGTCGATCAACCAAAAAATGTTGGCAAGATTATTCGTTGCCCTTATCATTCCTGGGCTTATGATCTTGATGGAAAATTATGCGCATCACCTCTTTTTGGAGGAACAGACAAACATCAACCTCCTGATTTTAATCCTGCCGATTATGGATTAGAGTCAGTGAGAATTCAAGTTTGGCACGACTGGATCTTTATTAATCTCAATGACAATGCGCCGCCTTTTGAAGAATATGCAGCTCCATTAATGAAACAACTTAATGATATTAAATTTGATAAATTTTATCCAGTTGCAACACTTGAGTTTGAACAAATATCTACAAATTGGAAATTTCTCATCGAGAATTATATAGAACCGTATCATGTTCAATTTGTCCATGACAAGACAACGAATCAACCCCTTAAAAATCATTACACTATTGTAGATGGAAGATGTTTAGGAAGCGGTGTTGATTTGAGTGATGAAAACACATCCAGTGACAAACTTTCTGTTTCTTCAAAGTATCTGTCTTTGTTCCCAAATTTTATTTTAGGTACATATTTCCCAGGACAATTAGGTGTGCATCTGAACCAGTCCCTTGGACCGGATTGCACTTCTCAAAAAAGAGTGATTTACACATCAGAAGGCTATGAACTCACAAAAGCCGATATTGATAATCAAAAAAAACTTTGGTGGGAAGTTCATAAGGAAGATCACGAAATTTGCGAGAGACTTCAACTAGGACGCGCTTCCCCTGTATCGGATAAAGGAGGAATATTGTCACCCCATTGGGAAAATAATGTTCGTGAATTTCAGAAACTTGTGATTGAGTCAGTTATGGAATATTCTAAAACTCAAAAGGAAAAAATTTATGTCTGAGATAAAAAAGCATAAAGATTTTAGATTGGCACACACGATGATTCGTGTTCGCAATCTTGAATTGTCATTGAATTTTTATTGTTCCACCTTAGGTATGAAGGTATTGCGACGAACAGATTATCCAGAGGGTCGATTCACTAATACTTTTATCGGTTATGGCCCTGAGACCGAATTTCCAACATTAGAATTAACGCACAACTGGGATCAACAAGAAAATTATGAAAAAGGAAATGGTTGGGGTCATATTTGTATTGAAACACCTAATGTTTATAAAGCATGTGAAGAACTTACCTCTACTGGCATAAAGATTACTCGTCCTCCAGGACCTATGAAACATGGTACAAGAGTAATTGCTTTTTGTGAAGATCCTGATGGATATAAAGTTGAATTAAATGAAAAAATAGAAATTACTTAATGAAAGGATAGATAGTGGATAAAAAACCTAAATTATATAAATTTAAAGATATTGAAAATAGATACCAAACTTTAGAACCAGGGGGAACCTACATAAAACCTTTTGTTACAAGTAAAGTTAGTTCCACTATGTGCGGTGGTTTAAATTTTCTTAATAATATTTCAGTGCCATGGGATTTAACTTGTGATGAAATAATATACTGTATGAAGGGGACATTTCGCTTAACTTGTGATGGAGAGTCCTATGTTTGTTCACCAGGAGATGTTCTTTTTGTGCCAAAGGATAATCACATTGCTTATGAGTGTGATGAGAAATGTATTATCTTTTATGCTGCCTATCCTCATGACTGGAAGAAAAAAGCTGGATTAACACATGTGCCAGGAATAGACCCTGAAGATATGGGTTTGGAATAAAAAGAACTAATTTAAATAAGAGAGGAAAATAGTTTTATGAATAAGGTTTATTATAAGAGTCTTGATGAAGCTATAGAAAGAAATAAAAAAGATATTTCTAAAACTAAAAAAAGACTTGAAGAAGCAGGAGTAAAATATGTTTTGTCAAGTTGGATTGATATGCATGGTATTCCAAAAACTAAACCAGTTCCAATGAGTGATTTTGAAGAACTCTGTATGGGTAAAGGACCACAATTTGCCGCACATTCTATTTCTTTTGTTCCTGAACTTACACCTGCCGATTCTGATCAAATTATGCTTCCAGATCTTAATGCTGTATACATTTGCCCATGGGATAAAACTACAGCAATAATTTTTGCAGATTTGTTTTGGGAAGGCGCCCCCTATAATGTATGTCCAAGACAAGCGTTAAAAAGAATTGTTCAAGAAAAACAAAATGATGGTTATTCAGGTTTTGCCGGCATTGAGCCAGAATTTATTGTCATGAAATATAATGAAAAAGGCGAACCTGTTAAAGCTATAGATAATGATCCCTCAGAAGGTGTTAGACCAAGAAGACAAGCTTTCGGATATGATGTTGAATATTCACTCGACTCAATGCATTTTTTAAAAGATATGATTGATATATTAGGTGAACTAGGTTGGAATCTTCATGATGTCGTAGCTGAAGGAGCTTATTCTCAGTTTGAATTGGACTTTCATTATACAGACTTACTTCAAATGGCAGACAGATTAGTATTTTTAAAAATTCTTTTAAAAGAAATTGCAAAAAAACATAACATGTTTGTAACATATATGCCTAAGCCTACTATAGGTGATTGGAGATCTGGAGGACATATTAATTTTTCTCTGCAAGATGTTACAAAAAAATATAAATATTTTTAAAGATGGAGATAAATGGTCACAAGATGCACTATATGCCGTTGGAGGATTGCTAAAACATTCTGAAGCCATAACAGCAATTACATGTCCAACAGTAAATTCATATAATGGACTTGTTCCAACAGTGGGTGGTTTCGAAGGAGGCGTTCACACATGGGCTCCTACAAATATAACTTATGGTCATAATAATCGCTCCGCCCAGTTCCGTTTACCTCAAAATCGCTATTGTATAGAAAACCGTGCTGCTGACTTAACAATGAATGTTTATTTAGCACTAGGTATGACAATTTCTGCTGCTGTGGAGGGAATTAAAAATAAAACTGATCCAGGTAAAGCTTCGGATTTTGATCTTTATGCGCTCAGTGATGAAGATTTCAAAAAACTTGGCATTAGAAAACTTCCGCGTAACTTACTTGAATCAACAGAGGCACTTAAAAATGATATCCTAGCAGAAAAAGTACTAGGCAAAGTAATGCTTAATTCATATGTTAAATATAAAAAAGATGAATGGGAACGATATCATCAAGCTGTTACTGACTGGGAAGTGCAGGAGTATTTGAGTAC
>FUWD013229736.1_pt1 | contig 18524 bp, 16 predicted proteins | sample 1063281 | NCBI WGS metagenome assembly FUWD01 (sample SAMEA79048168, study PRJEB19326) | metagenome | biome: marine | reverse complement strand
TAGCAATGATTAGTATTAATATGAATTTTACTATTTGCAAATTACAGGCAGCGTTCTGTATATTAAAAGTAGGCGATTGCGAAGCACGAAACTTTCGGTTAAGCACAAATTTTGATACGATCCAAAAACTTTATTTTCATACTATGTAGCCTATTTTTTATATACATTGTTGGCATTTCGTTACTCTTTTTCTACTATTTTCATTAGTTCAAAACACAGTTTATCAATGTTTCCCCTATTTGGATTGAATCCAGATACATTTGACAGAATAATTATTCCATTTTTTGAATTTTCTTCAAGTACCATTGATGATGAATATCCTCCAGTTCCGCCATTATGGAAGTACCAAAGATTATCAGACTTATTCTTTAATAAGTGCCAACCTAAACCAATATCCATATTTTCATTTAATTCAAAAGTTTTCACTCTTGTAAGTTCAAGTTCCTTGTTTTTGTCTTCAAATTGAGAAATAGCAAATTGCGAAAGGTCTTCTAATGTTGAAAATATTGCACCTGCACCCGCCAAAACTGCTAAATCCCAATTTGGAACTTCGATACCTTCGTTATTTAATCCTTTTACCAAATTGCCTTTTATAGTCGTAATATCCGTTGTTGAATTTTGCATCTCATATTTGGAAAATATTTTATGCTGCAGTAGGCTTTCATACGTGTCGTTTTCAATTTTGCTGAGTGTGTAACCGAGTAATCCTGCTCCTAAATTGGAATATTGATATTTTCCTTTATTTGATAACTCAAGTTGATTTGTTACATAATCTTCCAATTCTTTTTCCTTGTACTCTTTATATGGATTTTCAGGGTCAACATTTGTTAAATCAAGATTTGATGGTAATACAGGAAGCCCAGAAGTATGATTAGCTAAATCAATAAATGATATTTCTGTGCTGTCCTTGATAGGGTCTTTTAAATAATCATTGATGTTATCAAGCAGTTTAACCTTTCCGTCTATAACAAAGTTTGCAAGCAGCGTAGCTGTAAAAACTTTAGAAATAGAACCTATCTCAAAAATGCTTTTTTGGTTATCAATCTTTGAAATGGTATCACTTTCCTTTTTTATTCCATAATAACGAATTTTACCATTATTGATGATTCCAATCGATAATTGTGTGTTGTTTGGAAATACTTTTGTGTTTTCAAATATAATTTCAGATTGGTCTTTAGTTGTCAAACTGTTTTTAATAGACAAATTATTAATTACATTTTCTGTATTAACCTCTTCAGCGAAGGGTTTAACTAATAGTCCATTTACTTTTGAATCATCGTCTATTGAAATATTGAGCGCGAAAACACCACGTTCAAATGTAGTTTTATACGATGCATAAGTTCCATTTTCATATTTTTTAAATTCTCGATTTGTGATATTTCCCGCTTGGGATTTAAGATTTTTCAAAAACGCTGTCGTTGTTTCTATTGGCAACGCCTCTTTCAGTTCGTCTGCAAACATTAAAAAGATTCCATTGTAATTGTCATCATTAAAATGCTCTACAATTTTTTCGGTTATAATTTTGTTATCTGCTTTTTCCGTTTGTCCGTAAGATAGATTAACGATTAGAGTCAAAACTAATAGTGTTATTTTTTTCATTTATTTCTGATTTTTGTTTTTTTTTTGATGATTGTCCTCGTATATATAGTTAGTAGTGCTGTTATATGCAGACTATTCATTATTTATTCTTGTAAGATCTAGGTCTTGAAAGTCAAAACTAAAATCTATTGCAGGTGATATTCCTTTCATTTTAAAACCTTGAGCTGCGCCGTCTTCATCCAGTTGAAACATAACAAAAGCATCTGCATCCGTTAAGCCAGATGCTGTCCATTTAACTACAAAAGTGTTTGCCTTGTAGTATTGCATTTGCCCTGATAATTTTGGAGATCGTAATGATTTGAACCAAAGTTTATTTTCCTTTTCGTAAATTTCTATTTTCCCAAACCAAGGATCTTTGTAAACACCAGTATAGTTTGTTAGGTCAACAATCGTTTTATTAGCCGCTTCTAAAGTAGCGAGTATTTTAGCGACTACTTCATCCGCTTCATTTCCTCCTTGCTTTAATCTGTTTACATAGGTTGTTGTCCAATCAAAATTATCTAGCCCTAAATACTTATCTAAAATAGTTTGAGTCACAGCCGAAAACACTCCAGCACCATCTATGTAGGTGTTCGTTAAAACAATAATTCCAAGATTTAAATCAGGAACCAGAATTGTTTTAGATAACATCCCTATTAAGCCTCCAGTATGCGAAACCACCATATTCCCATTGACATCTGTTAATCCCCATCCTAAACCATAGCCTGCAAAATGCGAATTGTATCGTGGATTTCTATTGACATTAGTGGTCGTATGTATTTTCCATATCTCTTGTTGGCTCGCTTCTGTGAAAAGTTGCTTTCCTAAATTAGCACCGTACTTCCCTTTATTAAGGTTTACGAGCATCCAGTTAGCGATATCATTTACATTTGAATAAATACCTCCTGCAGCTCCATTTATTTTTTTTGGATCCCACTGTTCTGGATCTGTAAGGGACAGTTTTTGGTCTTTGTTCAAGTGAGGCGAAGCAACATTACTTTTGTCATTTATAAAGCTAAGAGACGCATAAGAATTGTCCATTGCAAGGGGGGCAAAAATACGCTTCTTAATAAATTTCTCCCAAGTTAAACCGCTTACTCTTGCAATAACTTCTCCTGCAACTAAATAAAGGAGGTTGTCATAATCAAACTTTGTTCTAAAGGCCGAAACTGGTTTGAAATGTTGAAAGCTGCTAATGATATCGTTGATCGTGAAGTCTGAACCGTCAGGAAAAAACATCAAATCTCCAATCCCTAAACCCAGTCCACTTCTATGCGTTAGTAAGTCTTGAATGTTAAAATTTTGAGTAACATAATCATTATACATCTTAAACTCGGGTATGTGCTTTATTACCTTATCCGTCCAGGAAATTTTTCCTTCTTCTACAAGAATTGCTAATGCTGTAGTAGTGAATGCTTTTGAGTTAGATGCAATTCCAAAATTCGTGTTTTCGTTTACTTTTTTCTTACTATTTATAGATTGTATTCCGTAACCTTTTTGATGTATAATTTTGCCATCTTTAACTACAGCAACAGCAACCCCAGCTACCGTAAAATTATCCATAGCTCGTTCTACAATAGCATCGATTTCTTGTGATGTTACCTGTGAAAATAAGCCGCTTACCTTTAGTCCAAATACGAGCATTAGTATGAGGGTTAATTTTGAGTATCTGTTATTCATAATTCATTTGTTTTTTGCTTATAATGTTTATGTGTATGTGCCTTTGTCTTTGTCTGGGTGCGCATCATTAAACGCACAAAACATCCAAAGATAATCTCGTAAGATTTTCTTTATGAAAACGGACTTCGCAATGGATTATACACCCTGTTACTTGCCGTTTATTTTATTTCTTTAAATTGAATATTCTGAATGCGATATGTTTCCCAACCTTGATAATCATAATGCCACCATTCATATTCATAAACGGTAAAACCATTGTCTTCCATTTTACTTTTAAGTACATCTCTCAGCTTTCGTTGTGCTGCTGTTCCGCCTGTATAATTTATATCAGAGCGTTCACTCATTTCATCGTATTGCCCTGTCATTGCCACTTCTCTGCTAGTTTCAAGCTCGTATAAGCTCAAGTCTATTGCACAACCTCTATTGTGTCTTGAGCCTTCTTTTGGGTTGGCTACAAATTTTTTATTTTCAACAGATGTTATATCCCAAAATAATTTCGTGACACTCCAAGGACGATATCCATCAAAAATAAGCAGCCCATATCCCAGTGGCTTTAACTCTTTATTTATTTTTACCAAAGCTTCGGCTGCGGGTCTTTGTAAAAAAGCTCTTGCTTCTTTATAAACCGGTCGGCCTGCAATATTGTTGGTTGTCGCATATCTAATATCCAAATGGATCGTTGAATCTAATTTTACCAACTCGACTAAATCAGATGTTTTAAAATATCCTTTTTCAAAAGGTGGTTTGGGAGCACAACTAAATAGCATCAAAAGGCATATTAAAGCAACAGTAGGGTAGCGATAATTTGATTTTTTGGAAGGGAGAAAGTTATTTTTCATTTAGCTCTTTTTTTAATATTTTTTTGTGAATTTTTCCTCAAAGACTTCAAGTTCTTCTATTTTTCCTGATGTATTTAAGTTAAAATTGATCAAGCTTTCAAATCGCCATCTAGGATCTTTACTTGTAATAAATGTGTTATGATGCCAATGCTCCATTTTATAATTCAAATGCTTATTAACGTCTATTTGCAATTGGCCATTAACCAAGCGAATAGTAACGCTACCTAACATTTCATTTTGATAAGTTCCTGAATATTGGTCTAAGGTTAATGATGGACTCGTTTCCATAATTCGTCCTTCATTTCTCTTCTTTTTTGCTTCCTTTGCATTTTCTCTAAAGCCAGCATACAATTTAAAAATTTCCTTGTGCCAGTCCCGGTTATCATCTTTGAAAGCATAAAGGTCCATGGCCTTATACATTATTGCATGACGAAGTTCAGCATGATCAAGGTTCGCGAAAACATAAACCGCGACATCTTTATCGTGTATAATTCCGGTTAATGCAACAAGACCAGACAAACTACCTGTATGAAAATCAAGTTTCTCCCCTCGATAGTCTTGCTGAAACCAACCTAACCCGTATGTGTTCCATTTTGGTTTTGTTAATTTATTAGTAGGATAGACGTCATTCTCTGTTAATATAGAGTGTGGTTTGAATAAATATTGAAATGTAGCGGGTTGAATAATTGTATCCCCTTTAAATATTCCATCATTCACAAGAAATGTTAAATAATTACTGACATCATTTGTAGTAGACCAAACCATTCCAGCAGCACCAATTTGATCGGAAAATGTATAGTCCACTTTCACAATACCATCGTCTAAATCATTATAGTGGGGTGTAGTGTAATTGCCAGCTTTCATGATGTCGATCGATTTAGTCTGTGTGCGAGTCATCTCTAATGGCTTTAAAATTTCATTTTCCACGAATGCTGTCCAATGCTGTTCACTTACAGCTTCAATAAGCTCTCCTGCAACCACATACATGATATTTTGATAAGTAAACCCACCACGAAGAGGATATGCTTTTTTTGCATATTTAAATTTATCAATTGTCTCAGCTGTAGAAAGATTATTTATTACCCATAATAAATCTGCATTTCCAATACCTAGATTGTGTGTTAGAAGATCTATTACTCGGGCATCTGCTGTAATATATGGGTCTGAAAGCTTAAATGAGGGAAGGTGATCAATTACTTTATCTTCCCAAGATATTTTATTCTGGTCTACAAGAATTCCTAATGAAATAGCAATTAGTGCTTTGGTAGTTGATGCCATACTGAAGAGTGTATTATCATCTACTGGCTCTTTAGTTTCAATATCTTTTATGCCATATGTTTTTTTGAATACTACTTTGCCGTTTTTAACAACCACTGCTGAAAGTCCTGGTATTTGCCATTCTTTCATTCCTTCCTCAATCATGGCATTGAGTTTATTGCTTTTTGAAGCGTCTTGAGCAAAACTTGATGAACATAATAAGAACGTTGCAAGTATTGTTAACAGAGTTTTGGTAGTATTCATAGTAATATTGGTTTTTAAATTGGCTAAACAGTTTATACAGAAACAACTATTTTATTATGATAGTTTAATTAGTTCTTTTTATGAGTCTGCCTGAGTACACTTTTTTTGGTATTTGATTAGAATATACAATCTCGCCAGATACAATAACATAATTAATGCCTTCAGACTTTAAAGAACTATTTTCAAATGTGGCTTTATCTTTTATAGCATCAAGATCGAATAACACTAAATCCGCAAAATAACCTTCTTTAATTTCACCAATATTTTTTAAATTCAAGTTCTTTGCAGCTTGCAAAGTCACTTTGTTAATTTTAGTTTCAAGAGATTGTCCAGTATCCATAACTAAATAGCGAGGAAATGCTCCCCATCCTCTTGGGTGTCCAGTAGGGCTGCCATCGGAACATAAATTTGTAAAAGGCCAGTTCATTATGGATTTGATATCTTCTATACTCATTGATTTGGCTATAATACTTTCTCCAGGTAATTTTTGTGACATTCTTATGAGTTCAATATAAGTGGTTACTGGGTCTTCACTGCGTATTTTGGCTATTTCAGCCAAAGTTAAATTCTCATATTCAGGCTTTGCATTAAAAGTGCTAATTATCATGCCCTCAGGAGTTGTTAATTCTGTTAGGGCAAATTCTGCAGTTTCTCGATTTTCGAAATCTCTTTTGGGAAATAATACCGTCATAGTAGATTGCCAATATTGATATGGATAGATGTCGGCAGTTACATTTATGCCCTTTGTTCTCGCACTATCTAGTTTTTGTAATATTTCAGGGGCTTTACCCCAAAGGGCTTTTCTTCCAAGTTTAAAATGTGAAATTTGAACAGGGATATCAGCCTCTCGACCAATAGTTAAAATTTCATCAATACTTTGATTAAAATAAATGTCTTCACTTCTCATGTGACTAATGTAACGCCCTCCATATTTTGAAGCAATTTTAGCAAGTTCAATCACCTCGTTGGTGCTCGAATAAATTCCGGGATCATATTCTAAACCTGTGCCTAGGCCTAGAGAACCATTTTGCATATCAGTTTCCAACAACGATTTCATTTGTTCAATTTCAGCTAGAGTGGCTTCACGTTTAAAGTCATCACCCATTACTTCATATCTTATTCTTCCATGTCCAGTATAAGACCCTACATTAACAGACCATGATGTTTTATAAATTGAATCCATAAAGTTTTTTATAGGAAGTTGTGACCATCCGTCTTGACCAACTATAATGGTTGTAATACCTTGGCTAATTGCTGATTCTTTTGTTCTTAGGCTGTCCGAGTCATGATGACTATGTGTGTCAATGAAACCAGGGCTTAAAACCAATCCTTCAGCATTAATTATAGAATCTGTTTTTAGTGCCTTCAAATCTCCAATCTCAATTATGGTATTACCTTCTATACGCACAGAGGCTACTATTCTATCTGAACCAGTTCCATCTATTAGTATTGCGTTTTGAATAAGGAGCGTATTTGGCAACTCATGTTTGCATTGAAAACACAATAATCCCAGGGTTAGAATGAATGTTACTCTTTTTAGTATTGTAATTTTCATAGTTTACAAATTATAATTAATTTACTACTAATTTTTAAAGTGTTGGATATACTCACTGCAAGCGCTCTTTACTTTTTCTCGAAATACAAATTTTTAACTCTACCTGAGTCAAGTTTAAAACTCGAAACCCGACCATCCGTTCTTTGAAACCGAACTAGTCCTAATAATTCCATTGTGAATTGGTCAATTTCACTCATATTACAATCCATCAATAATTGTTTGTCTTGAATTCCCACTTTTAATATTCCCTTTTCAATCTCAAAATTATAAGTCACATCCAATTCTTTACTATAATAACTACCTGAATAATCATTTAAGTCGATACCCGAAAATTCAATTTCTTTTTTTCTTGGAGCAATTGTTTCTCTGCCATCTTGTATGATTGTGAGTCTTTGTGTCGACTCATCTTTTAGATTAGAAAAGGTAAAACTTATAGTTTTTTCCTCTGGAATTTGAAAGGTGTTACCACTTATTTTTATGATATTATAAGTTGATTTATCCCAAGTTTGAAGTACATTTAATGAGTCATTCTTGATAGATAATCTAACAACAACTCCAGGTTGTATTTCATAGCTGCCTACGAATTGGCTTCGTTGAAATTCTTCTTCTGAAACATCAGTCTCAACTTTTTTATCTTTAATAACTACCTCTTCAATAAGTTTATCTTTCAGTAATATATTAGCAACTTGATTAGCCATCCTTGATGGATTAGCATCTCCTCTGTTGGCAAATATTGCGATCGATAACTTTTGCTCTGGAAAGCGTAATAATTCCGCTCTAAAACCATAAAATGATCCTCCGTGTCTGATTGTTTTTAAACCTTTGTATTTACCTATCATTAAACCAGAAGCGTAATTGATGACTTCTCCATTATTAAGTACGCCTTGTTTCGTCATTTCTTGCCAAAATGCCTGACTTAATACCGTTGAGTTATAAAATGCGTCATCCCATTTTTTTATATCGTTTATTGTTGTAAAGATGCCACCATCGCCAATCATATCTAAGGTTGTCATGCTAATCTTAAAGTTGCCCTTTTCAACTGGAACATAACCAGATGCTCTATTTTTTACTATTTGAGTATGGTCGTTATGAAAGTGTGTATTATTCATTTCTAAAGGTTCAAATATTTCCTTCTGGGCAAAATCTGCCATACTAATTCCAGCCACTCTTTGAACGATTTGACCTAATAGCCAATATCCGGAATTACTGTATAAATATTCTTCGCCTGGTGGGAAATTGAGATCAGACTGATTTACTAACCATTTCATGACGTTATCATCAATATAGAAGTCATCGTCTCCTAGTCCTTTTAAATAGGCTATTTGAAGGTAATCTCTAATTCCGCTAGTATGGTTTAATAAATGCCTCACGGAGATGTTTTCTGCATAATCTGGGAAATCAGGAAAAAAACTCTTTAAGTTATCATCCAAGTCTAGTTTGTCTTTTTCTGCAAGAAGTAGTATGGAAGCTGCTGTAAACTGTTTAGAAGTTGAAGCGATTCTAAAAACTGAAGAAGCAGAGTTCGGAATATCATATTCCATATTTGCCATACCATATCCCTTGGCATAAATTAATTGACCCTCTTTTATAATCCCTAATGAGCCACCTGGGACATCTGTCTTATTCCATTCTTTGAAAATGCTGTCTATCGCTTGACTTTCTTTAATTTGTCCAAACGAATAAACTGTAAAAGAAATAAGAAATAATAGTAGAAAATATTTTTTCATGTTTTAATTTTTTGTTTTAATCTAAAGTAACAGCGTTTTTTAATACTAAATTGTAAAATGTGATGAATGTCAAAGTAATGTTTTGAATGTCAAGATAAATATTGTCTATGATAGTACTAGAAATATCGAAAAGCAGTAAAAATACTATCTATTGCTTGACTTTCTTTTAGCTGCCCATATAAACAAACGGAAAAAGATAAGAGAAGAATTAATTGAAATTGTTTTTTCATTTTTTATACTATTAAGTTTGTTTTAATTCAACACCCAAACCAGCTTTATTAGGTAAACTCATCATTCCGTCATTAAGTAGAAAACCTCCACTTACAATATCTTCAGCAAGATCAAAGCTCCCATCTAGGTCGAGATATTTGGTGTTTGTACAAGCAAATGCTGCATGCAAAGCTGCGGTAATACTCACAATACTTTCATCATTACAGCCCCAGAATAAATCAATGCCTCCTGCCTTGGCAATAGTAGCAATCTCAAAAGCGGATAAAATACCACCACATTTCATTAGTTTAATATTGAAAATACCAAATGGTTGTGGAGAAGGGGTGAAGTGAATAGCACTTTTACTATTTTTTAGGCTTTCATCGGCCACTAAAATACTTCGATATTGTTGGTCAATTCTAGCAAGCTCAGCTTCTTTGCCCACAATCAAAGGTTGCTCAATTATTTCTAAGCCCAATTTTTTTGTGGCATTAATAAATTTTTCTAAATCGTTAACTTCGTACCCTTGATTGGCATCTACTCTTATTTTAATATTGCTAAATTTCTCATTCACTTTAACAATACGTTCAATATCAAGATCTACTTCTTGCCCCGTTTTAATTTTTAAAACTTTAAAACCTAGTTTCACATACTCTTCTGCTTCTTTTACCGTGTCATTCACATTCATTATGCCAATGGTAACTGAAGTAGCAAGTGAGTAATGATGTTGACCATAAATTGCAGCTACAGGGATATCCAAATATTTGGCAAAAGCATCGTGTAAAGCAATATCCCAAAGTACTAAGGTACCTGGCTTATCTGGAAATGCAGTTCCTATTTCATATATCATAGACCTAAAGTGTTTTATATTCTTACCAATAAATTTTTGAAAATAATCTGACTGGCAATTTTTTAAAACATCTGAAGGGGATTCTCCAACAACTTCTAAATCAGGATTTGCCGCCCCAACACCAACAATGCCATTTTCTAACGTAACTAGTAAAAACACATTTTCTACATCAGCAATCGTTTTATAAGCGATCGTATAGGGTTTTGTAAGTGCTAAGTTTTTTGAAAAAACTTCAATATTTTTTATTTTCATAATTATAACCCTTTAATTTCTGAAATGATATCTGTTACGCCTTCTTCCAATGGCATAACCACAGGAATGCCTAGAGATTCTTTATATCTAGCTTGATGATATATCGCTTCCGATTTAGTAAGCCCAGACGTATTTAAAGCTAAGGCAATGACTGTTGCGCCAAACTTTTCAATAATTTCGATTTCTGATTCAACGGAAGGAATTTCTCCCCATTTAAGCTTATTATCATAATATTTTTGGTTTGGCGAATGAATTAGAACAATTTGTTTTGCATTTCCTGAAATAATAAATTCTAGTCCACAGGGGCCGCTGGGGTTTCTTAAACTAGATTGCCCTTCTAAAAGAATGAGGGCTGGTTTTTCTTCTTTCCAACATGTCATAATGGAATGTTCAAGTTCCCCAGAAACAAAGTCATTAAGAGTTGAGTCAAAAATAAATCCATATTTATTGCCTTGCATCCAACCTGTCTGACCTGTATAAATCATTTCGGCACGCATGTTCTTTTTTAAACATTCTTCTACCACTAATGTGGCTGTAGTTCGTTTTCCTATGGCGCAATCCATGGCTAAAAAGGCAATAATAGGAATATCAACTTTGAAGATGTCACCGGTCCAAAAATGCATTTCTTTAATCGATTTTGGTTTACGGATGTCTATCAATTCAACTTGGGCTATTTCGGCTAGTAGCACAATGTCTTTCCGCTCATTGAGTTGGTCATGAAGTCCATTGACAATGCCAATACCCTTAGTTATGGCCTCGGAAATAACATTTAAAAGTGTATTGGACAATACACCGCCAATAGTTGCTACGCCAATTACTAAATAATCAATAGTATCAAATGTTTTAATAGCTTCATCAATTGAGGCAATTACAGGAATATTTCTGAACGTGCCGTCAAGGGTTTCTCCTGCATCGGTATTTTTATTTTTTTCATCAATAATAGCGAGTACATCGAATCGTTTTGAGCTTCTTATTAAACCATTCGCAGTTTTAGCATAGTCAGTTAAGAGTAGGTTGTCAGTTGCGATTATTACGTTTGGCTTCATTTGAGTCATTTTCTCTTAGCTTTAAATGTACCGTTTGGTTGTATCAATACTATTTCATTTATGGATTTATCATCAGATTCCACAAATTCAACTTTAAAGCCTTCTAAAGCCTTAAAAGAAAATTTATGTTTGTCTGTTGCTAATAATTCGTACTCTGGCTGCCCCATAACAAAGACATAGAGCTTACTTTCATTTTTAATATAAACTTTTATTGCGGTCCCAGCTAGCTCATAATCACCAACATATCTTTCTAAAGTTGCTTTGCCAACAGCAATAATATTTGGTGTATGCTTAAATTCAATAGGATGATCAAGCGCTCCTTCTATTCTCATTTTTACTAAAGAGATCTCTCCAGCATCGTTGGTGTTAAAATTGAATCTTAAAGGACTGTTATCCGTAATATCAATTCCAGTTTTAGTCACTTCGAATGGTTCAAAAATATCATAGTGTTCATGTCTTAAATACCATTTTGATAACTTGAAATTTACAAATAATGAATCATTTTGATTGGTTATATTAAATTCTCCGTAGCCAGGATGTGAATACTTACCTGTATAGTCCTGCAAAATATGTGATGGTTTTATGTTTTCTGTTTTTGAAGATGTAGTTTCAGATTTGGTAGCTTCTTCTTCTTCTTCTTCTTCTTTAGCTTTTAATTTTCGCTCAGTAAATATTTTAGACCAATCTGTTTTTTGTGTTCTTAACATTCTATCTGCTACTGTATTTCTAACTAAACTAGGAATAGCTGAACCGTTTTGGTTTGTTAAGACGATTACACCAATGCTATCACTTGGGAAAAAGGCAGCACTGGCAGAAAAACCATCAATATTTCCACCATGTTCAACTTGATAATGTCCTCTGTAGGAAGAAAGAAACCAAGCATAACCGTAGTTTGACAAATACATATCTGGAAACTCTTTATCAGGTAGCGCACCACTTATAACCATTTGAGAACTTATTGCTTCATCCACATAAGCTTGTGGCAATATCTGCTGGTCATCGAACTTCCCCTTATTTATCCAAGTAATCAACCAGTTTGACATGTCATTTACACTACTATAAATGCTTCCTGCTGGACTCATACCTGCAATATCATAATAATCCATGCTGCTTATTATACTGTCCTTTTTTAATTCATAACCAATAGCGATATTTGAGCTTTTCTCTAATTCATCAATAGAAACATTCGATCTGGTCATACCTAATGGTTTAAAGAAGCGCTCTTTAATATTTTCTTCCCAAGTTTTCCCAGTAATGCGTTCCGCAATTACACCTTGAGCCAGAAACATGAAGTTATTGTAATGCCATTGTTTCCTTAGACCAATAAATGGTTCTTGGTGTGCTACACGAAGGAGTAAGCTATCTTTATTTTTGGTTGGAAAAAGATACCATGAATAGTCGTGACGAGGTAAACCCGTTCGATGACTCATTAAATCTTTTATGATAATATTATTATTCATTTCATCATTATAAAATTTAAAATCAGGCACGTATTTTAAAGGGCTTTCTTCAAAAGATATTTTATCTTCTTGTCGCAATTGACCAAGGATGGAAGATGTGAATGCTTTGGTAGTTGAACCAATAGCAAACAAGGTATTGGCATCAGCTGGAATTTTGTTTTCATAATCTCTATAACCAAATCCTTTGGCGTATATAATTTTTTTGCCTTCAACTATTGCTAAAGCAAAGCCTGGTGCTTTTGTAGCTTCCAGAATTGCTTCTAACTCCTTTTCCAGCCCTTTGAGTCGTTTATCTTGTTGGGCAAATACCGATGATATTGAGATGATTGTTAATAGGGTAATTAGTATTCTTTTCATGACATAATTATAATAATATTCTTTATAAAATATTATGGGTTTATATACAAAGCCAGTTCATACAAAGAGGCAGCGCCTATTTAAATTGTATGATCAACTGTTTATTGGTTACAATGCCTGTTTTTGTGTTTTGATATCATTCTAAAACCTTATTGCTCTAGATAATCTAATGCCAAAGCAGATAATGTTTTAACTCCCAGCACAAAACCACTTTCATCTAACATAAAATCTGGCGTGTGATGCCCAGCAGCCTCTTCCGGTTTTACATCTAATGCTTTTCCTCCTAAGAAAAAATACAGCCCTGGTATTTTTTGTTGAAAAAAAGAAAAATCTTCTGCACCAGTTATTGCATCAATTTCTATTACATTTTCTTTTGATGCTATTCTCTGAAGTGTGGGAAGCATTTGGCTAGTTAATTCTAAATGATTAAAAGTGATTGGGTATCCTTTGTCAATTTCTATGGTAGCTTCAGCTCTAAATGCTTTTGCAATATCTGGAACCATTTCTTTCATTCTCTTGTTAATAAAGTCTTGCATCCCATAATCTAAAGTTCTAATAGTTCCAACAATGGTTGCATTTTCTGGAATGATATTGCTTCGTATTCCAGCATTAATCATTCCAACAGTAATAACAGCAGCTTCTTTTGTTAACTCAGATTCTCTACTAATAATGGTTTGTAATCCGTTAATTATTTGAACAGAAGCGACAATAGGATCTACGCTGGCCCAAGGTCTAGAACCATGAGCTTGCTTTCCTTTAACATTAATTTGATACGATTGAGATGCCGCCATAATGCCTCCTGGCTTATAGGTTATTTTTCCTACATCTAAACTTGCAGCAATATGCAATCCAAAAATAGCATCTACATCAGGATTCTTTAAAACTCCTTCTTTTACCATCAGTTCTGCTCCTCCTTCTTCTCCTTTTGGAGCTCCTTCTTCTGCAGGTTGAAAAATAAACTTTATGGTTCCATGAATATCGCTTTTCATCTGAGATAATACTTCTGCTACGCCCATCAAAATAGCAACGTGAGAATCATGCCCACAGGCATGCATAACCCCTGTTTCTTTTCCATTATAGGTTGTAGTTATATTAGATTTAAATAATAACTCATTTCTCTCTGTAACTGGCAGTGCATCAATATCTGCTCTTAAAGCAACTACTTTTCCTGGTTTTTCTCCTTTTAATATGCCAACTACCCCTGTTTTAGCAACTCCTGTTTGTACCGTAATTCCTAAACTTCTAAGATGACTTTCTATATACTTAGCTGTCTTAAATTCTCTATTTGATAACTCAGGGTTTTGATGAACATGCCTTCTCCATTCAATAACTTTCTGTTCTACTTGATCAGATAGCATCTTAATTTTTTTGTCATTCTTCTGCCCAAAACTAATCCCTGTGATAAACAGAGATAAACTTAAAATAATTGTTTTTTTCATTTGACTGTATATTTATTGTGTAGATTGAATTAGTACTTTTAAAAACTCATTTTCTTCAAACAAAGACAAGCTAAAGAAGCGTGTCTCAGCATGAAGTATTAATTTTTGTAACCAGGCCCTCTAACTACCCTTCCAGGTGTAGCACCAGTATGTACGCCATCTTTTAGTACTTGCTCACCATTTACAAATACATGTATCATTCCTGTCGATAGTTGATGAGGTTCGACAAAAGTTGCATGGTCCTGAATAGTTTCAGGATTAAAAATCGCTACATCTGCAAAATAACCTTTAGTCAAGCTACCACGTTTTTTAATTTTTAAATTAGAAGCTGGTAGTGAAGTTAATTTTCTAACAGCTTCTTCAATTGAAATTATTTGCTCATCTCTAACATACTTACCAAGTAGCCTAGAGAAATTTCCATAAGATCTAGGGTGTGTACTTGAATTTAAAAAAACCCCTTCAGGAGTCATTGAGGCAGCATCAGATCCAAAACTCATATAAGGTAATGCTATTTGTTTTTTTACGTTTTCTTCTGACATCAAAAAATAAACTGTTCCAACTCGACTACCATCAGCAATTACTAAATCTATCGCAGTTTCTTCAGGTGACTTCCCATGTATTTTAGCAACCTCGGTTAAAGTTTTCCCTGTATAATGTCGTAAACTATCATTTTCAAAACCAACTAACAATAAGTTATCTGAAGTACCTGCATCATACATTAAGTTTTCCCATTTGTCAGTTGGAGTGGTCATCTCTTTTAAAACCCTTTGACGTATTTCTGGGTCTTGTAAACGCTCGGCCCATTTTTCGTAACCACCTTCTTGAACCCAAGAGGCATGGAAGCATCTAACCCTGTTGCTCCGGCAACATACGTATACATATTAGTTGTTATGCTTAAACCTGCTGTCCTTGCGGAATCGATTTTTTTAACAACTTCATCATATTTACTCCAATTTTCTTTACCAGCCATTTTTAAATGATAGATCTCAGCACGAATATCTGCTTCATCTGCAATGCGCATTAATTCATCAATACTTTGTAACAATCGATTTCCTTCACTACGCATGTGTGAAATATAAAGGCCATTATATTCTGATGCAACCTTACACAATGCAATAAGTTCTTCTGTAGTTGAATAAAAAGCAGGTGCATAAATTAATGATGAGCCAACACCAAGAGCACCATCTTCCATTGCTTGTCTTACCATTTCTTCCATAGAAGCCAATTCTTCATCTGTTGGAGCACGATTCTCATAGCCTATGTGATTAATTCGAACTGTAGTTGCTCCAATAAATGAAGCTACATTAGGCGATATACCACGTTTTATTAAGGATTGTAAATATTCATCCAATGTATTCCAATCTACTTGGTATTTAATATCTCCTTGTGACGTTGGTAATTGTAATTCCTTTTTTAAATTCTCATTTAGTGGACCCATCGACCATCCTTCACCAAAAACCTCTAAAGTGACACCTTGCATAATATCACCTTGAGATCTACCATCTTCTATTAATGATTCGGTTGCCCAAGAAAGTACATTTATAAACCCAGGAGCGACTATCAAACCCGTAGCATCTATTTCTAAAGTCCCTTTTGCCTTTAGTTTTCCAACGGCTGCAATAGTGTCTGCATTAATACCAACAGATCCTAAATAAGTAGGATTTCCTGATCCATCAGTAATGGTTCCGTTTTTGATTAAAACATCGTAATTGACGGTAGGAGAACAACTAAAGATCAAACTTAATCCGAGATATATGTATATTATGTTTTTCATGACATAAATATAATAATATTCTTTATAAAATATTATTTATACATAAAAATTTTTTATTAAAACAATATTTAAGCAAAATATGCTTTATTTTATACTATTTATTTTGTTTTGAAGAAAAATATGCTAGACGAAGTGAATTGTATTTATCAGGTTTTTAGAGGTAATTGATTAATTCTTTTTAGTAAGAGTTAAACCTTGTTATATTTTACTCACTAATTAAATGATATTTTTTTTTAATTAGGTACAATCGTGGTATGTTTTATTTGCCTCAGCACAACAACACTACTATGGACTCTCACCATTGGCAACAAGCTGATTTTTTGTAAAAATTTATTATACGCATCAATATCCTTAACAAGAACTTTCATTTGATAATCAACAACTCCTGCATTATGATAACACTCAAGTACTTCAGGCATAAAACCTACCTTATTTTCAAATTCTTTAATATTTTTGTCATTATAATTAGGCATACTAATATTACAAAAGACAATTTGTCCTTTATCAACTTTTTTAGGGTCCACCAATGCCGTATACCCTTTAATTATTTCCTCTTTTTCTAATCGTTTAATTCTTTCAAATATTGGCGAAGTAGTTAGGTTTAATTTACTCGCTATTTCCTTAATAGTAGCTTTTCCGTTAATCTGTAGGAGTTTAATAATTTGATGGTCAATGGTGTCTAGCATCTTTTTCTTTTTAAGGTTTCAAAAAACAAATTTAAATTAAAATCTATTGCCAAGCTATTTTCTATTTGATTTTCGATTTTCCAAGCCTTCCTATCTTCATTCCAATTATTAATTGAAAGTGTAATCAAAAGTCCAATGATATAAATAGCCCCCAAATCAAATGTCTAATATTTGATTTGGGGGCTAGCTAAAAATGCAGATATGTTTTTAGGCAATCTCCATTAAAAACTTTATAATCCCTAATTTAAATCCCTTATTGGTTAAAGTCTAGCACAATTCTCATCCACATTCCAGAATAAGAATTTTCCGGATTAGCTTCGCTACTCCCAATAGGAAAATTATAAACAACCGATGTGGTTCCTGCACTTTCATTGGCAAATACATTTATACCTAGTTCATCTGTATATGAATATTCTCCTTCCTCTGATTGGCTAAATACATCAATATCACTCATGCGCACATATTCGCCTTTGTAATTCAAATCAATACCAATAACATCTTCACCTGTAAACGTATGGCTTGCATTTGTAGTGGAGTTATTTCGATACAAGGAGGTCTTATCTTCTGACAACCTTCCTTGTTTAAGGAATACTTGGAAAATCTCGAAGTCATTTATGTCGCATTCATCGCAAGGAACCATTCGTCCTTCCACCACCTTAAAAACGGTTGATGTCCAAGTATCCGATACCTCATTAGATATACTTTCAATTTCACCTGATTTACTTTGGAAAGACTTTGCCTCCGCTTGAGCAAAATTTCTCATTTTTACGACAGCCCCTGGTTCACTCATATTCTCCTCTGAACAGCTGGCAAGGAAGAAACTGGCTGAAAGGATTAATATGCAATTCAATATCAATAATTTTTTCATAACAAATATATTTAGTTTATAATTCTTTACAAATTTAAGGTATAGCTCTAGATCCTGAAATACGCTTAAGAGCGTAATTTTAAATGTTAAACAAAAAAGTATTGGTAGCTCAAGCATTCTGAAATTTGCGTAACATTCAGTTTTTTCCAAATTCGATTTCTGTGGGTTCGAATGGTGTGGTAAGAAACATGCATTTTCGCAGATATCTGTTTATTAGTATATCCTTTGATAATGAATTTGAGCGTTTCTTTTTCTCTTGGAGTTAAAGAAGAATATTTTTCAACATTATTCCTCACAAAAAGATTTTGCTCAAAAATAGTTTTAAATAAATTTATTGTGCCATTAAAATTAGTCGCCTGTTCGCGCAACTCAAAAACGACTTCTCCATTGTCATCTATTCCTTTAAAGGTGATGGCTAAACTCTGATTTTGGTCTTTAGTGTCTCTAGTGTTGAACTTTTCATTCAACCAATTTCTAGCATCTGTTTCAGTTGCAAAGTATTTTGGATTAAAGCTACTAGTCAAATTCCTTTTAAATATGTCCATTGTTTCAAGGTAAGCCAATACATCCTGTCCAACAACAAATGCAACTTGATCAAAACCATCTTGATTTTTAGCTATAAACCCAGCTTTAAATATCGGTTTTGAAATGTTCTCATCTACCCATTTTTTGTAACATCACT
>FUWD013022146.1_pt1 | contig 18532 bp, 29 predicted proteins | sample 1063281 | NCBI WGS metagenome assembly FUWD01 (sample SAMEA79048168, study PRJEB19326) | metagenome | biome: marine | reverse complement strand
GATCGCCACGATACACTCTTCGATCTTCGAGCCCTGGGGGGGGAACAGGCGCGTTGTCAATTCAACGGCACCGATTCGCTTCGGGAAAGACTTTGGCTTTGGCATGATGTTGGCTCCTTCTGAATGATTGCTGTTGAGTTGCATTGATCGATGATCCCGAGAAAAAGAACCGTTCGCAATAAAGGGCAGTCCTGGAAATGATGCATAAGCGCGGCAGGGTGCCCATATATCATATATACGGTTAATCCCGACACTTTACAAAATAACAGAAATATGGCGGATCATTCATGATTTCCGCAGCAGCAGCTGTCCGTTCCGGCAGCGGAGAGGCTCAACCTGCATAATCACGGCACACGTAATTGCATATGGTGCATCGTGCGGCCTCCCGGCAACCCTCTTGGCAGTTCCTGACAAGATCGGGCCGGATGATGAAGGGCTGCGACATCGAGGCGAAATCGGCGATTGCTTCGTCGGGTACGCTTCCGACGGACTTGAGGATGTCTGGAGCGGACGTGAACCTGAATCCTAAGGCCGGCACCGGTTCGACGGGCAGGGTCAGGCCTCGCATGATCGCCAGCCCTTCAATGACGGTTCCCGGGAAGATCTCGATTGCCGGCCTTCAGAAGATCATCGGGCCACGTGTAAAATACCTTGCCCTGACAGCCCAAATGATTAAATTTTCAGGACATCTTCGAAAACAGAACCTATCATCGCCAAACGAATGCCTTCTCTCCAGATCTACAACTCCCTCACCCGCACCAAGGAAACCTTCGAGCCGATCGTGCCCGGAGTTGTCAGCATGTATGTTTGCGGGCCGACGGTTTATGGCCATGCGCACCTCGGCCACGCCAAAAGCTACGTTTCGTTCGATGTGGTGGCTCGCTGGATGCGGCATCTTGGCTACCGTGTGCGTTATGTGCAGAATATCACCGATGTCGGCCACCTGACCGACGATGCCGACGAGGGTGAGGACAAGATCCAGAAGCAGGCCAGGAAAGAGATGACGGACCCGATGGAGGTGGCACAGTACTACACCCGGAGCTATTTCGAGGATATGGACCGGCTGGGCGTGCTGCGCCCGAACATCTCGCCGACAGCGACGGGCCACATACCGGAACAGATCGCCATGATCGGCAAGCTGATCGAAAAAGGGCACGCATACGAGTCGAACGGCAACATCTACTTCTCGGTCGAATCGTTCCCCGGCTACGGCCGCCTTTCGGGACGGACCGACCAGGATGCGGTGCAGGCAGGATGCCGCGTGGAACAGCGGTCCGACAAACGCAGCCCAAATGATTTCGCGCTCTGGAAAAGGGCTGAAGCGGGCCACATCATGAAGTGGCCGTCACCCTGGGGCGAGGGGTACCCGGGATGGCACGTGGAGTGCTCGGCGATGGCGATGAAGTACCTCGGCGAAACGATCGACATCCACGGCGGCGGCATGGAGAACAAGTTCCCGCATCACGACTGTGAGATCGCACAGACGGAAGCCGCAACAGGCAAGCCGTTCGTGCGCTTCTGGATGCACAACAATATGGTGACGGTGGACGGTACGAAAATGGGCAAGTCGCTCGGTAACTTCGTGACCCTCAAGGAGCTTTTCACGCGCTTCGACCCGATGGTGATCCGGTTCTTCATCCTGCAGTCGCACTACCGTTCGCCGCTGGATTTCTCGGATGCCGCGATCAGGGCATCGCAGACCGGCCTGGAAAAGCTGCAGGAAACTGCACTGCGGCTACTGGAAGCCAGCCCGGGAAGCGGCACGATCGACGTGGCCGCGTTCGAAGGGAGGACGACCGGGGCACTCAACGACGATTTCAACACGCCGGTTGCGGTATCGGTGGTGTTCGAGTTCCTGAAGGCGCTGAACGGTGCGCTGGACCGGCCGGAGGGGCTTTCGGCTGCAGCGGCGACCGCAGCAACGGCCTACCTTGAGACCTTTGCCGGCAAGGTGCTGGGAATCCTGAAAAGCCGTGAAGAGCTGACTGCAGAAGAGTCTGGCGAAAGCGCCGAAACGCTCGCCGAGGTGATGGAGGTGCTGCTCGAGCTGCGCAGGGATGCGCGGTCCAACAAGGATTTCGCGACGAGCGACGCCATCCGCGACCTGCTGCTCGCCAGGGGGATCGAGCTGAAGGATTCCAGGGAGGGAACGACCTGGTCGAAAAAGAAGTGATCAGGCGCCACGCCTGACGTTCACGCAAAAGGCCGGTGATTGGCCGGCCTTTTGCCCTCACAAATACTCGTCCAGCCCTTCACGCCGCAGTGTATCAACGGCTTTCCTGATATCGAGCGAGGCGCCGGCCTTGCAGATGAGCAGGGCATCGGGAGTGTCGATGACGATGAGGTCACCCGCACCGATGGCAACCACAGCCTTGCCTTCAGGCTTGCGGATAAATAGGTTCTCCGAATCGATCCTGACGACCTCCGGGGTCAGGTATTCCATCCCCTCGGTTCCAAGTATCTTGACAACTTCATCCCAGCATCCGAGGTCGGTCCAGCCGTAATCGCCGACGAGCATGTAGACGGTCTCGGCCTTCTCCATGACGGCATAGTCAATCGATATGGGGTGGATCCAGCTGTAAACGTCTTCGATGACCGACGCTTCGCGTTCAGTGCCGATATGGGCGCGCAGGGTTGCCATGTCCTGGAACAGGTCCGGCATCGAACGCCTGAATTCACGGTCGATCGTGTCGATGTGCCAGATGAACACACCGCTGTTCCACCAGAAATCATGGCTTTCAATGAACTGGTGCGCCGTGGCGAGGTCCGGTTTTTCTGCGAATGTCTTTACCCTGAACTGCTGGACCTCCTGAAAGAGCGAGCCTTCGTCCTGGATCATGACCGTCGGCTCGGTCTGGATATAGCCGTAACGGGTCTCGGGCCGGTCTGGCCGGATACCGATCGTTACCAGCCCGTCTTTCTCCCTGGCCAGCATGGCGCCTTTCCGGACAGTCCGGATGAACTGTGCGTTATCGAATACGAGATGGTCGGATGGCAACACAACAGTCACGGCATCGTGGTCGCGCTTGCGGATAATAGCCGTGGCAAGAGCGATGCACGGTGCGGTATCGCGCACGGCCGGCTCAATGATGATGTTTGACGGATCGAACCCGGGGAGGTGTTCGACAATGAGCCGAAGGTGCTGGCGGCCGGTAACGATGTAGATGTTTTCGGGAAGGACCGCCCCTGCAATGCGATCGACGGTGTTACGGAGCATCGTCTCGCGGTCAAACAGACGGAGGAACTGCTTCGGTGTCTTCCTGCGGGAAAAGGGCCAGAGATTGCTGCCGATTCCTCCAGCCATGATTACGGCATAGAGATGGCTGTCGGGATAGGGCGTCATACGGGTCGCTGTCGTTCAGTATCCATTATCGTACGAAGTAACCAACGAATTTACACATTTTCCGGTGTCGCGCATCGAGAGCATTCTCACTACGGGAAGATTTGCCATTGGCGGCAAAATATCGTTTTTTCATTTTGTACGTTCGCACCAAGAGTGTAATCCACACAAAATCAACCATGCAGGAAAACCTCCGACTGATCCATGACCTGTGCAGGGAGCACGCAATTTCCGCAACCAGGGAGATGCAGGAACAACTCGTGCAGTATACCGGCCTGCTGGAAGAGTGGAACGGGAAGGTCAACCTGATAAGCAGGAAAGAGGACGCCCCGGTCATCATGAAGCATGTCTTCCACTCGCTGCTGATCAGCAAAGTCCACGATTTCAGGGCCGAAGAGAAGGTACTCGACCTTGGGACGGGCGGGGGACTTCCCGGAATTCCGCTGGCCATACTGTTCCCTGAGACTTCGTTCCTGCTGGTCGATTCGACCCGCAAGAAAATCGAGGCATGCAAGGCGATGGCCAAATCGTTGGGATTGCAGAACGTGATGGCTGTCCACTCACGGGTGGAGGAACTGAAGGGGCTCTTGTTCGACACCGTGCTGAGCCGTCAGGTAGCGCCCCTGGAGGAGTTGTGCGGCTACTGCTCGACCCTGCTGAAAAAGGATGGTTCGCTGATCTGCCTGAAGGGTGGAGTACTTGACAAAGAGGTCGGCGATGCCATGGCGGCACGCTCAAAACACCAAGGATTTCCGGCAACGGTCGATCTGGTGCCGATCGGCGAGGTCAGCCCTCTTTTTACCGAAAAGCAGATAGTCATCGCCCGCTGGTGATTGCCTCACCCAGCACGCAATGACTATCATATTCTGGCTCCCCGCTTGCAGGGAGCTGATCTGCTTTGCCTTACCCGGCGGACTCTTCGGTTGCAGGAGCGGCCGGCGCTTCCGGCGCCTTGCCGGACTCTTCAGCCTTCCGGGATCCCTGGACGCGCTTCGAACGATCCTGTTTGACGCTCTTCTGCTTCGCCGACGGTGCCTCCGCGTAATCGACCAACTCGATTACCGCCATCTTGGCAGCATCGCCGTAACGGGGAACGAGTTTGATGATGCGGGTGTAACCGCCGTTGCGATCGCCGATCCTGCCGACAATCTCTTCGAAAAGGACGCGAACGGCCTCTTTGTCACGAAGCGTGCTGAACACCTCACGCTGGGCGTGCATGGTTCCTTTCCTCGCCTTGGTGATGATCTTCTCGACAACCTTGCGAGTCTCCTTGGCCTTGGCCTCGGTGGTCTCTATCCGCTTGTAGATGAGCAGCTGGGTCGATAGGTTCGACAGAGTTGCTTTCCTGTGGGCGGCCGTCCTCCCAAGCTTCCTTGCTGGCTTAACTTTACGCATGTCTTGTTTCCGCTCTTATCGATTCAATGAATACTTTTACGTTTCAACCCTTCATCTGGTACCGGGTGATGTCCATCCCGAACTTGAGGTTGAATTTTTCAAGCTGTTCCTTCAGTTCCGTCAGCGACTTCTTGCCGAAGTTCTTGTAGTTGAGCAGCTCGTCCTCCCTCCTGGATACGAGGTCCCCCAGGGTGTCGATCTCGGCAAGCCTGAGGCAGTTGTGGGAGCGGACAGAAAGGTCGAGGTCTTCGATCTTGGTCTGAAGCAGCTTTCGCATGCTTTCGAACTCGTCGTCAAGCTGCTTGTACTCCTCTTCGGTGAACTCCTCTTCGGTCGGCGAGAAGTTGGCAAAGAAGGTAAAGTGCTCGTTGATGACGCGACCGGCAAGGCTGATGGAGTCGTCCGGGGTGATCGAACCGTCAGTTTCAACGTCGAGCACCATCTTTTCATAGTCGGTACGCTGGCCGACCCTGGTATTCTCTACCGTGAACTTGACATTCTTGATCGGGGTGTAGATCGAGTCAATTGCGATGAAGCCGATCGGCATGCCGTCACTGCGGTTCTCCTCGGCCGGCACGTACCCGCGTCCCCTGCCGACATAAATATCGATATTGAGGGTCGCACCGGAATTGATGGTGGCGATATGCAGGTCCTTGTTGAGCACATCGAATTCACCTTCATGGGATACGATGTCACCGGCCATGAACTCTTTAGGGCCAGACAGGGACAGGGTCGTCTTGCAGCTTCGCTTGCAGTTCGACTTGAAACGAACCTTCTTGAGGTTCAGGACGATCTCTGGGACATCCTCACGGATGCCGTCAATCGTGGAAAATTCGTGGAAAACACCATCAATCTTGATGCCGGTGATGGCCGTACCCGGCAGAGAGGCAAGCAGAACCCTCCTCATGGCATTGCCGAGCGTAACTCCGTATCCACGCTCGAGCGGCTGGGCGATGAAACGCCCGTAGCTGCCGGTGTGGGTTGCTTCATCCACCTCAATCTTGGCAGGCATCTGCATCTGATATATCATGGTCTTGCTACCTTCTTAAGGATTCTCAGAAATGTCACTTGGAGTACAACTCGACAACAAGCTGCTCGTTGTAAGGCTCCTGGACGGCCTCACGCTCCGGCACAGCCAGGAATACAGCCTTCCTGTTCGCCTTGTCGACCTGGATCCATGCGGGAATCCTGGCCTCGGACACCTTGTTCAGGGAATCGGCAACAGCGTCGAGGTTCCGGCTCTTCTGCCTGAACTCGATCAGGTCGCCAGGGGCTACCAGGTAGGAAGGAATGTTTACCTTCTTGCCGTTGATGTGCATGTGGCCATGTGAAACAAGCTGGCGTGCGCCTGAGCGTGATGGGGAGAACCCGCAGCGGTAGACAACGTTATCAAACCTGCGTTCGAGCATCTTCACCAGGTTATCACCGGTGATGCCACGCTGTGCTACAGCCTTGCGGTAGTAAATCCTGAACTGTTTTTCGAGAATGCCATAAAGATATTTCATCTTCTGCTTCTCGCGCAGCTGCAGTGCATACTCGGAAACCTTGCCCTTGCGGGACTGCCCATGCTCACCGGGAGCGTATGGACGGCGTTCCAGGTATTTCTCAGCCTTCGGAGAAAGCGCTATTCCTAACCTACGGGAAACCTTGGTGATTGAGCCTCTGAATCGTGCCATGTCAATTGCTTCATTGATAATTCTTGATGATAACCGTCAGACCCTTCTGCGCTTGGGCGGCCTGCAACCGTTGTGCGGAAGCGGGGTGATATCGCGTATCGTCTTCACCTCGAAGCCAACCCCCTGAAGCGCCCTGATGGCAGCATCGCGACCGGAACCGGGCCCTTTGATCAACACGTCGACATGGCGCATACCGAGGTCATAGGCCTCTTTAGCGGCTGCTTCGGAGGTCACCTGGGAAGCATATGGCGTGTTCTTTTTCGAACCACGGAACCCGTTCTTGCCGGCACTGGACCACGAAACGGTATTGCCCATCGTATCAGTGATGGTCACCATGACGTTATTGAACGACGCCTTGATGTGGACGGTACCTTCAGGCGTAACCTTTACTTTCTTTTTTTCCTGCTCGCTGTTGCCATGAGTCTGTCGCTATTTAAGTATCTCTCTTGTTGCTAGAATTTACCGGGCACTACTTCTTGGTGGCCTTCTTCTTGCCGGCAACCGTCTTGCGCTTGCCCTTCCTGGTACGTGCATTAGTCCTGGTGCGCTGGCCTCGGCACGGGAGCGACCGCCTGTGGCGGAGACCCCTGTAGCAACCGATGTCCATCAGACGCTTGATGGCGAGCTGCTGCTCACCACGGGCCTCGCCTTCGACCTTGTAGTCATTACCGACGATCTCCCTGATGGCGTGCGACTCTTCGTCGCTGAGCTCCGAAACCTTCTTGTTGTGAGCGATTCCGGCACGATCAAGAATGTTCTCGGCGGATTTTTTCCCGATACCATAGACATACGTCAGTCCGATGACGACATGCTTGTTCAATGGCAAATTAACACCAGCTAACCTCATATGTTTTTCTCAAGTCTGTTGTTTGTTCCGAAGATCACCCCTGGCGCTGCTTATGGCTGGGATTCACCTTGCAAATCACAAATCGCTTACCTTTGCGCTTGATAATCCTGCAGTGCTCGCAACGTTTTTTGATAGATGAATAAATTTTCATGGTAGCCCCACACGCTATGATTGTCCGGTCAGTCCAAAATATGAAAAGGCATGTAATGTAATAAATACCTTCCTAATAGTCAACCGGATATTGGATAATTATTATGACTTTCTCACTTGTACCGATAGGTGATACGCCCTTTCGACAGGTCATATGGCGAAATCTGCACCTTAACCTTGTCACCCGGAAGGATCCTGATATAGTGCATCCGGATCTTGCCGGAAACATGGGCCAGTACTTCGAGCCCGTTTTCGAGTTTTACCCTGAACTGGGCATTAGGAAGGGCTTCAAGAATTTCGCCTTCCACCTCGATTGATTCTTCCTTGGCCAATGTAGCTCTCCGCTTTGCTTGTTTTGATTCCGGATCTCGCCGGTTCTTATCGGGTCAGCACCTCAGCGGCGCCCTCCCTGACGACGATCGTATGCTCGAAATGGGCCGACGGCTTGCCATCCTCGGTTACGGCGACCCATGCCCCACGCTTGCTCACCGCCCTGCGTGACCGGCCAAGGGCGATCATGGGCTCGATAGCAATCGTCATGCCTGCGCGAAGCTTCGCTCCCGTGTTGCGCCTGCCGTAGTTGGGCACCCCAGGATCTTCATGCAGCTCGCTGCCGATACCGTGGCCAACCATATTCTCGATGACACTATACCCGAATGAACGCGCATGCTCCTCGACCGCAGCAGAAATATCGCCGATACGGTTGCCGGCGATTGCCTGCCCTATACCACGATAGAGGCACTCTTCGGTAACCTTGACAAGCTGGCGAACCTCGTCGGGAATATCCCCGAGAATGAAGGTTCGTGCAGAGTCTCCGTGATAGCCGCCTTTATACACGCCACAATCGACGGAGACAATGTCTCCTTCCCTGACGATCCGCTTCGAACTCGGGACTCCATGGACGACCTCTTCGTTGAGGGAGACACACAGTGTCGCAGGGTAGGGTGTGACACCGACCTCGCCTTTCGGCACATAATTGAGGAAACTCGGTACAGCGTTCTGGTCACGAATGAACTGCTCGGCCAGTTCATCAAGACGCTTCGTGCTCATTCCGGGAGTGATCTCTTCACCAAGCATATCGAGTGTCCGGGCGACCAGCGCACCGGCCTCCCGCATCAGTTCGATTTCCCGTTCGCTCTTGATCGTGATCATATCGCGCCGTCAGCCTTGACGGCCCCGTGTCTTGGCGGTCTTCATGAAACCGTCATAGTGTCGCATCATCAAATGGCTCTCAACCTGCTGGAGCGTGTCGAGTCCGACGCTGACAATAATCAGGAGGCTGGTGCCTCCAAAGAATTGCGCAAATCCCGGAGTGACATTTCCGAACTTGGTAAGGAACGTCGGCAGGATAGCGATAAGGGCAAGTGAAATTGCGCCGGGAAGTGTGATCCTTGTCAGGATGTTGTCGATGAAATCTGCCGTGCTCTTGCCTGGCCTGATGCCGGGAATGAAGCCGCCCTGTCGGCGCATCGTATCGGCAACCTCTTTGGGGTTGAAGGCAATGGCCGTGTAGAAGTAGGTGAAGAATACGATCATCGAACCGAAAATCGCTGCATACCACCATGAGTCGTAGGCAAGCGCTCCGGCGATCTTCTGCATGACCTCGTTCTCCGGGAAAAACGAGAGGAACGTTGAGGGCAGGAACATGATCGACTGGGCGAAGATGATCGGCATGACACCCGCCGTATTGATACGCATGGGGATGTACTGCGTCCCGCCGCCATAGACCTTGCGGCCTACGACACGCTTGGCATGCTGGACGGGAATGCGCCGGGTTCCGACTGTCAGGATTATGACGACCGCAACAATGGCGACCATGAAGGCCAGAAGCAGCATCTCGACAATCCAGTTCTTGCTTCCGAGGGAAACCGACTGGAACTCTGCCACCAGCGACTGCGGGAAGCGTGCCAGGATGCCGATCATGATGATCAGGGAGATACCGTTGCCGATACCGCGTTCGGTGATCTGCTCGCCAAGCCACATGACAAACACGGTGCTGGCCGTAAGGAGAATGACGGCGGTGATCGAAAAGAAGAAGCCGGGATCAGGGACAACGATCTTGCCGAATGAGGATGGACTTGCAAGGCTGACGCTCACGCCCCATGCCTGCAGGGCAGCAACCAGAATGGTGCCGTAGCGGGTATACTGGTTGATCTTCTGGCGGCCCTCTTCCCCCTCTTTCTGCAGCTTCTGTACATACGGAGTCACCGCACCGAGCAACTGCACGATGATTGACGCTGAAATGTACGGCATGATGCCGAGTGAAAAGATGGAGGCGCGTGCGAACGCGCCACCCACGAAGAGATCAAACAGCCCGAACAGGTCGTTCGCGTGTGAGGAGGTCGCCCCGGCCATGGCAGCCGCGTCTACCCCCGGCAGGGTGATGTGAGATCCGAGCCTGTAGACAAACAGAAGCAGGAACGTATACAGGATCCTCTGCCGTAACTCCGGGATTTTATTAATGTTCCTGACACTTTCGGTAAGCTTCATAACGGCCCGGTCCTTTTACGCCTTCGTCTTTTTCTTAACGACTTTTACAACTTTGGCCTTCGGTTTCAGCAGTGCCTCCTCAAGCGGCAGGCCGTTGACCTTCGAAGCCTCTTCCAGCGTACGGAACGCCTGTGCAGTCTTGCCTCCGGCCTTCGAGATCTTCTCTTCAGCGCTCTTGCTGAAGAAGTGTGCCGTGATGGTCACTGAAGCCGTGATTTCGCCGTTGCCCAGCACCTTGAAGTAATCCTGGTTGCTGGCGTTGCACATGTGCTTCAGGTCGATGATGCCGATTTCGGTGCCGACCAGGCCCTTGTCGACCCACTGCTGGATCTGTGCGACGTTGAGGCTGATCACCGACTTCCTGTTCGGCGGGGTAAATCCGAATTTGGGGAGCCTGCGGTAGATCGGCATCTGGCCGCCCTCAATGACGGGGCGCTGATAGCCGCTCCTCGCCTGCTGACCCTTGTTGCCCTTGCCGGCGGTGGTGCCGTTGCCCGAACCAGGACCGCGGCCTACGCGCTTCCTGTTCTTTGTAGCCCCATTGGCAGGACGAAGTGAACTTAAATCCATGGTAAGATTCCCGACTTGCTTTTATGAATACTTGTTACTGCTCCTCTACCTTCACCAGGTGCTGCACGACGCGGATCTGGCCGCGGATACATGCATTGTCCTTGATCTCCACCTTGTGGTTCGGTCGGCCGAGGCCGAGAGCCTTGATCGTCGCTTTCTGTTTTTTGGTGCCGCCGATCACGCTGCGCACCTGCGTTACCTTGATCGTTTTCTCGCTCATAATCACCATATCTCCTTTTTAGCTTTCAAAAACCTCTTTCAGGGTTTTGGAACGGCGCTCTGCAACATCGTTCGCGTCGGAAATGCTCGCCAGTCCGAGAATCGCAGCCTTGACCACGTTGTGCGGATTGGACGATCCCAGTGACTTGGTGAGAATGTCGTGGATGCCGGCCATCTCAAGCACGGCCCTGACAGCACCGCCGGCGATGAGGCCGGTACCGGGCGAAGCGGGCTTCATGAGCACTTTGGCGGAACCGAACTTGGCGACGATCGGGTGCGGGATGGTCCCTTTCACGATCGGCACCTTGATCACATTCTTCTTGCCGTCCTCGACGCCCTTTGCGATCGCATCCTGAACTTCGTTGGCTTTTCCGAGCCCGTATCCGACATGGCCATCCTTGTCACCAACCACGACGATCGCGTTGAAGCCGAAGCGCTTGCCACCCTTGACCACCTTTGCGGTCCTGTTGATGTGCACCAGCTTCTCTTTCAGATTCAATTCACCGGGCTTAATATTCCTGGCAGATTTTTTCGACATGTACGTTCTCTTTGGATTTTTTAAAAGATCAGACCTGCCTGTCGGGCACCGTCGGCAAGCGCCTTGATGCGACCGTGGTAGCGGAATCCGTTCCTGTCGAAAACGACAGTGGTGATGCCCTTGGCCATCGCCCTCTCGGCAAGCATCTTGCCTATCTGGGCGCTCACTTCGGACTTGGTTCCTGAGAACCCTGCACTGTCCTTCGACATCGTCGATGCCGAAAGAATCGTCTTGCCCTTGTCATCGTCGATCAACTGTGCATAGATCTGGGACAGGCTCCTGAAAACGCAAAGCCTCGGCTTTGCCTCGGTGCCATAAACGCTGGCCCTGCTGCGTGCCTTGATTTTCAGCCTGCGTGCAGCTTTATCGATTTGGCTCATTATCTCTAACCCTGTAAATGTTGTTACCTGACTTGTTTCTTGCCTCGTGCCGATTACTTGCCGGCAGCCTTGCCTTCCTTGCGGCGGATGACCTCTCCTTCGTACTTGATACCCTTGCCGCGGTACGGTTCGGGCTTCCTGAACGAGCGGATCTTCGCGGCGATCTGGCCTACAAGAGCCTTGTCGATACCGCTGATAAGCACGGTCACCGGATCGGGAACCTCGATCTTGATCTCCTTCGGGGCGACGAAATAGATCATGTGCGAATAGCCGAGGGTGAGGGCAAGCAGGTCGCCTTTCAGCTCGGCACGATAGCCGACGCCGACGATTTCAAGCTTCCTGGAGAACCCTTTGGTCACACCTTCGACCATGTTGCTGACGAGCATGCGGTACAGGCCATGCATCGCCCTTGAGCGCTTGGTGTCGTCGATACGCTGGACCGAAACGGTACCATCGGCGATGGAGATGGTCACTTCGTCACACATGGCCTGGGAAAGGGATCCTTTCGGGCCGGTAACGCTGATCATATTGTCCTTCACCTCGACCTTTGCCTGATCAGCAAGCCTGATCGGCATTTTTCCTATTCTTGACATGGTATACTGATGCTCTTCTAATGATTAATAGATACGGAACAGGACCTCGCCGCCGACATTCTGGTCACGCGCTTCCTTGTCGGTCAGGATACCTTTGGAGGTCGAAAGGATGAAGAGGCCGAGGCCGCCGAGATAACGCCGGATATCCTTGCCATCGTAGACCCTGCGGCCAGGCTTGCTGACCCTGGTGAGCTCCTTGATGGCGTGCTGGCCGTCGGCGGTGTACTTCAGGTCAACGCGGATGAAGGGGAACTGCTCCGTTGTGATCACGGTGTAGGCCCTGATGTAGCCCTTCTCGACGAGCAGCTTCGCGATATTTTCCTTCAGCTTGGAATAAGGAATATCTGTAGTCTTGTTCTTGGCGCTCCCGGCGTTTCTGATCCGGGTGATAAAATCGGCTATGGAATCCGTTACAGGCATGGCTGACAGTTGGTTACATTCGTAAATAGACAGTTAACGTATCGCGAAGGCGGCTTACCAGCTCGCTTTCCTGACACCTGGAAGCTTGCCCTCGAGAGCCAGTTTGCGGAACATGTGCCGGCAGAGGCCGAATTTCACATAGTTGCCACGCCCGCGGCCGGTCAGGACGCAACGGTTGCGTACCCTGGTTGCCGAGCTGTCGCGCGGAAGCTGGCTGAGAGCTGCGTAGTCACCAGCGGCCTTCAGCTCTTCGCGTTTGGCTGCGTACTTGGCGACGAGCTGCTTTCTCTTTCGTTACGTGCAATGATGCTTTTCCTTGCCATCTTGATCAGTGATAAAGGTGATTAGTTCTTCTTTTGAATGGCATGCCGAGCAGCGTCAGAAGCTCGAAGGCCTCTTCGTCGGTCTTTGCCGACGTAACGAAGCTGATATCCATGCCATTGATCCTGGGGACCTTGTCGATGTCGATTTCCGGGAAGATGATCTGTTCCCTGATGCCGGCGTTGTAATTGCCTCGTCCGTCGAAGCTGGTGTCGCTGAGACCCCTGAAATCACGGATCCTCGGAACTGCTACCGAGACAAAGCGGTCCATGAACTCGTACATGATCCTGCTGCGCAGCGTTACCCTGCAACCGATAGCCTGGCCTTCGCGGAGCTTGAAGTTCGAGATAGCCTTCTTGGCCTTCCGGACCTGCGGCTTCTGACCGGTGATCTGGCCAAGCTCCAGCATCGCCTGCTCAAGGAGCTTGGGCTCTGCGGCGGCTTCGCCGACGCCGATGTTCACCGAAATCTTCTCAAGCTTCGGGACCATCATCACATTCTTGTACTTGAAGCGCTCCATAAGCTTCGGCACGACGTTCTCGCGGTAGTGAACCTCAAGCCGTGCAGGCATCGCGATCTCCTGCTGGACGTTTTCGCCTTTTTTCGACATCTCTTCCTTTATCATTGTACAGGGAGGTCTTGGTCACCCTGTCTATTATTGTTTGCTCTCAGCCCTTCTTTACGTTCGAAGCGTGAATCGGGAACTCCCGCTCGATGATCGATCCCTGCGGATTCGACTGGGTCGGGCGCATGTGGCGCTTGCGGATGTTCACACCTTCGACGATTACGCGGCCCTTCTGCGGGAACACCTTCAGCACCTTGCCGGACTTGCCCCTGTCGTTACCGCTGATGACGACGACGTCATCGTTCTTCTTGACGTGCAGCTTGACCTTTTTAATATCTGATTTCATGGTTGACCTGTATGATGTTGTTCATTGAAGAGCGGGAGACGGGACTCGAACCCGCGACCAACAGCTTGGAAGGCTGTGACTCTACCAGCTGAGTTACTCCCGCTTCTCCGCTCCTTACAGTACCTCGGGAGCGAGCGAAACGATCTTCATGTACCTCTTGTCACGCAACTCGCGGGCCACCGGACCGAAGATACGGGTGCCCCTCGGCTCGCCCTGGGCGTTGAGCAGCACGACTGCATTTTCGTCGAAGCGGATATAGGAACCGTCTTTCCGCTTCTGCTCCTTGACGCAGCGTACGACAACTGCCTTGCAGACATCTTTCTTCTTCACGATGCCGCCAGGAACCGCAGCCTTGACCGTCACCATGATCTGGTCTCCGAGCGCGGCGTAGCGCCTGCCGGTACCACCAAACACGTGAATACAACGAACCTTCTTCGCTCCGCTATTATCGGCAACAAGCAGATTAGTCTCTTTCTGGATCATCCTGCATTAACCCCTTTAAAGTGATGGTAAACCCTGTTACTTGGCCTTCTCGACGATTTCGACAAGCCTGCAGCTCTTGCGCTTGCTGAGCGGACGGCACTCGGTCACCCGGACCAGATCGCCGATACCGGCCTCGTTCTTCTCATCGTGAGCCATGAGACGGGTAGTCTTCTTGAAATATTTCTTGTAGACGGGATGCTGTACGCGGCGCTCAACGACGACCACGATCCCCTTGTCCATGCTGTCGCTGACCACCTTGCCCAACCAGCTCTTCTTCCTGCCCCTCGTTTCGGATCCGTTTGACATTGCTGCGTTGCCCATTTGTTTTGCTTCCATGTTGAAACCGGTTATTGTATTACCTGGCGACGGGCGTCAGGCGTTGCTGCTTTCCGTCAGCTCCATCTTCCGGAGCTGGGTCTTCATCCTGGCAATATCTCGCCTGGAGTTACGGAAAACCATCGGATTCTGAGGCAGTTCGATTGCCTTGTAAAAGTTGATATCGGCCAGCCTGTTCTCAAGCTCCTCGATCTTCGAGAGCAGCTCCGGCTTGTTCATGGCCGCAATTTCGTGTTTTTTCATGATTCGATTCCTTTTGTCCGTTATCCTTCGTAATCGGGCCTGACGATGAACCTGGTCTTGATCGGCAGTTTCTTAGCCGCGAGCCTGAAAGCCTCGACCGCGACTTCGCGCGGCACACCGTCAGCCTCGAACATGATGCGACCCGGTTTGACCACGGCCACCCAGAACTCGGGCGATCCTTTACCGGAACCCATTCGGGTTTCAGCCGGCTTCTTGGAAACAGGTTTGTCAGGGAAGATCCTGATCCAGATCTTACCGTCCCTCTTCATGTAACGGTTCATCGCGACACGGGCCGCCTCGATCTGGCGGCTGGTGATCCAGGCCGGCTCGAGTGCTTTCAGGCCGAAGGAACCGAACGTTACGTCGGTACCACGACCGGCGTTCCCCTTCATGCGTCCCCGCTGCGTCTTTCTATATTGAACCCTCTTTGGCATTAACATACCGGCAACTCCATTCTTTTCGGATTATATGGTACAGTTTGACGATCAGGCCTTCGTTCCGCCAGTAGGACGGCGACGACGCTTTCCACCTCGCGGATCGTCACGACGGCCTCTGGACCTCGAGTCACCACGGCGTTCCTGCATCTTCTTCATCTCTTCTTCCTCGATTGCATCAAGCCTCTGGATGAGGACTTCACCCTTATAAACCCAGACCTTGATGCCGATGGCGCCGGCAATCGTGTGAGCAGTTACGCTTGCGTAATCGACATTGGCGCGAATAGTGTGCAGCGGGATCTTACCCTCTTTGTACTGCTCTGCACGGGCGATTTCAGCACCACCGAGACGTCCTGCGCAGCGGATCCTGACGCCTTCGGCGCCAGCCCTCATGGCCTGCTGGATCGCCATCTTCATGGCGCGACGGAACGAAACCCGGTTCTCGAGCTGGTAGGCAATGTTCTCGCCGATCAGCTGGGCCTCAATCTCGGGCTTGAAGACTTCGACCACGTCGATCTTGACCTCTTTGCCGGTAATGCGGGTCAGCTCCTGCGAAAGGTTGTTGATCTCCTCTCCCTTGCGGCCGACAACGGCACCCGGACGGGCGGAGAAAATATTGATCTTGATATGCTTCGTCGTACGCTCGATCACGATGCGCGAAATACCCGCCTTCTCTTTCTTCAGCCTGGCGGAAACGTAGTTGCGGATAACCTGATCCTGCTTGATCTTCTCGGCGATAACCGGTCCGTCATCGTACCAGCGGGAAGTCCAGTCCTTGATGATTCCCAGCCTGAATCCGGTTGGATTAACTTTCTGACCCAATGTTATCTCCTTGTTTTATTTGGTTACCGGCTTCGTCACCTTGTCCACGACGATGGTCAGGTGGTTCGAGCGTTTGCGGATCCTGTAGGCCCGGCCCATCGGGGCAGGGAGCAGCCTCTTGAGCGAGGGACCTTCGTCGACAAAAACCGACGTAACGATCAGGTCGCTATCGCTGACCCGCTCTTCCGGATTGAGCTGCGTGTAGTTGGCGACCGCAGACTTCAGCGTCACCAGTACATTGCGCGAAGCGCTTTTGGTGGAGTTGAGCAGGATGGCTTTCGCCTGGTCGACCTGCTTGCCACGAACAAGGCCGGCAACGAGCCGCATTTTGCGGGGCGACGTCGGGGTATGCCGTAAAATTGCTTTAGCTTGCATGATATCTCTTACCTTTCCGCGTTATTCAGATTACTTTTTCTTGGGTGCCGAACCGCCCTTCTCCGCCTTGCCGCCTGCGTGACCGCGATAGGTCCTCGTGGGAGCGAACTCGCCGAGCTTGTGGCCAACCATATTTTCGCTGACATAGACCGGAACATGGGTCTTGCCATTGTGGACTGCAACCGTGTGGCCGACGAAATCCGGAGAGATCATCGAGCTCCTCGACCAGGTCTTGACCACCTTCTTCTCGCCTTTGCTATTCATGTCAAGGATCCGCTTCTCCAGCTTGAATTCGATGAAGGGGCCCTTTTTCAGTGATCTTGGCATAATACTCTCTGCTAGTTGTTAGTTACCACAAAGTTACTTGGCGTTCCTGCCGCGAACGATCAGTTTCGTCGAGGCTTTCTTCTTGTTCCTGGTCTTCAGGCCTTTGGCGAGCTGACCCCAGGGAGACTTCGGGTGCCTGCGACCGCCGCCGGACTTCGATTTACCTTCACCACCACCCATCGGATGGTCGACCGGGTTCATTGCCATACCGCGGGTCTGGGGACGGATACCGAGCCAACGGCTGCGTCCTGCCTTACCGAGGCTGATGTTCTCATGCTCAGAGTTGCCGATGACACCGATTGTGGCACGGCACTCGACGCGAACCTTCCTGATTTCACCCGACGGCATCTTCAGTGTGGCGTAGTTGCCTTCTCGTGCGGCGAGAACTGCGAAAGCGCCTGCGGAACGAACCATCTGACCGCCCTTGCCGGCCTTGAGTTCAACATTGTGGACGTCGGTGCCCAGCGGGATGTTCTTCAGGGGCATGGTGTTACCCACCCTGATGTCTACCTTCTCACCGCTCTCGAGCATATCCCCGACCTTCAAACCTTTCGGGGCGAGAATATAACGTTTTTCTCCGTCTTTATAATGAAGAAGTGCAATCCTGGAAGTCCGGTTCGGATCGTACTCGATCGAAGCGACCTTTGCAGGCACGCCATCCTTGTTGCGCTTGAAGTCGACGATCCTGTAGAACCGCTTGTGTCCGCCGCCCATGTGGCGAGAGGTCACACGACCGTTGCTGTTGCGTCCGCCAGTCCTTTTGATCGGGACGAGAAGGCTCTTCTCTGGTGTGCTCTTGGTGATCTCTTCGAAACCTGCGTATGATGCAAACCTCGTGCCCGGGGTGACCGGTGCTAATTTCCTGATTGCCATCTTGGTAAGTATTCTTTCCTGTTATTAATCTTTTTTGTCGCTCTTATCGCCAGCGCCGGCATAATAATCGATCACCTGGCCTGCAGCGAGCGTCACGATTGCTTTCTTCCAATCGCTCTTCTTGCCTGAGATCAGGCCTTTGCGGGTTTGCTGCCGTTTGGACTTGCCAAGGCAGTTGACCGTCCGAACCGAAGTAACATCGACACCGAACTTCTGCTCTATCGCATTCTTGATATGGAACTTATCTGCGTCCGGCTTCACCTGGAACACGTACTGGCCTTTCTGCTCGGTCAGCCTGGTGCTCTTCTCGGTCAACCAAGGGCGCAACAACGGGTTTTTCATTGCAATCTCTCCTGTTTACGAACGGTAATTACCCTAAGGTTTCTTCTATTTTCTGCAGGGCGGTCTTCTGGAAGAGCACGGCCTGGCTATTGAGGATGTCGTAGGTCGAGACGTTCTCGGCAACCATGACATTCAGCTTCTCGATATTCCTGCCCGAGGTGTTGACAACTGCGTCATACGCGGGCGTCAGCATCAGGGTCTTCCTGGTGGAGAGGCCGAGGTTCTTGAGCATGTCGGCGACCGGCCTGGTCTTGATGCCTTCGAGGCTGAAATCCTCTACAACGAGGATCTGTCCTGCTGCAGCCTTGGTAGTGAGGGCCGAACGACGTGCGAGCAGCTTTACTTTCTTGTTGACCTTCTGGTCGTACGAACGGGGCGTCGGGCCGAAGATTGCGCCGCCACCGACCATGTTGCCGGCGCGGATGGAGCCCTGGCGTGCGTTGCCAG
>FUWD013232254.1_pt1 | contig 18551 bp, 15 predicted proteins | sample 1063281 | NCBI WGS metagenome assembly FUWD01 (sample SAMEA79048168, study PRJEB19326) | metagenome | biome: marine | reverse complement strand
GGTAACTGGTATGGATGGAGAGACGTTTGGCCATCACAGAATAGGTTTTGAGAATTTCTTATTTGAGGTACTTGATGATCCTGATTTTCAGACCACGAGCATGCGCAATTTTCTTTCCGAAAGCGCTACCCAATCCTTGGAAGAGGAGGTTGTAGATCCAAGGCCTAGTACTTGGGCCAGCAGCATTTCGGACATAGAAAAGGGAATCCAGTTTTTATCTTGGAAAGATCCGGGAAACCCAATTCATGCAGAGCAACGGGAGTTTTTAGATTTCACACTAGACTTGGTTTATAACTATCCAGAAAAGGCAAAAAATTATGATGAAGTTCGACATAAAATGGATATGGCTTTAGCCAGTGATCATTTTTGGTGGGCTTCGGCAAAGCCTTGGTGGAGTTTGGAAATGATTGAGGACGGAGCTTTTAGATTTTTGGATGTTATTCAGTCTTTGGGAAATGTGTCTGAGGAAGTTCTTTACAAAGGATATAAATATTACATGTCTATCGTTTCGCAGGCTTCCGCATGGCAAAGAGAAGGCATTGTACGTCAAATGGCTGTAGAACAAAATGAAATTTTACGAATTCCCTTCAAGGACCGAACATTTGGAAAAGGTGGTGCGGAAGAAGGAGTTTATTGGGCTTTTATTGATTTAATGAAGGAGCAAGAAAAAGAAGCTGCAGAGAAAGGTGATTATGAGAAAGCCACTTTGTGGAGGGACGCGATTTATAAGTTGGACAACAAATACGACATTTACGATACCATAAATGTTATTGATCTTTTACGCGTAGAGGTTGGTAATGGTCGGGTGGAGGAGGTTATTGAGAGGTATAAGGAAGAATACGGGAAGTTAAGAGGCGGCCAGCCAGAGCAAAGAGGCAGCTAGGTTTGTTTTCCCTTAAGTGGATTACACTAAAATCTATTTCTGCTATGTCTTAGATAAACTGTAGCTGTAACATTCCCATTATGGTAAAAGTCTTTCGCCGGATAATAAGCGCTAGTATCCAAGTATCTTTGATCAATAAGATTGTTTCCTAACTGATTATTGTTAACATCCACAAAAAACATGGTTTTCCTACCATTGTGAAGTTTAAAATCTCTCAAGTAGAATTCGGCAATAGTGGTGTTATCGTTTGTGTAAAAATGAGATCCGGGATCGTACAGATTTAGATAATCTGCAATCTCATCCCAGTTTCTATAGTAAGGGAATCCGTAAGCAAAAACTTGCAAGTCCTGCCTTAGCTTAGGAGTTCTTATTCCCAAGATTTTTGTGTCTTTCCAAGGGTATTCTTTATTTAAAAATGGAATAAAAACAACCGATTGTACTGCTAAAGTCAGTCCTCCTAATAAAGTCACAAAAGCTGTTAAAACAATTTTGTTGGTTAACAACGCTTCCATTCCGATAGCACTTAAAATTATTAATGGAAGAATGAAGTTGTGAACGTGTGTTCCTGAGCTTTTGAAAACTAGTTGAAATAATGTGAAAGGGACTAAAAACCAGATTAGAAGTATTTGTACTTTTTTATCCTCAATCTTTTTTAGTGAGAGAATTGAAAATGCCAAATAAACAAAACTTAAATAAAGCGGATTGTAGAAATTTATTGTGTACAAGTTACTGCTTGGTCTAAGATCTTTTCCCACGACTCTTATCAGTAGGTAAGGAAGTGTGTCGTGTCTAAAAGCACCAAAAATTAGGTAAGGTAAATAGTAAACTCCGACTACTAGACTTAGTGGTAGCAGATATTTTTTGAAATAAACTTTGAAATTTTTTCTCAAGTCTTTATCTTGGTGCAAAATGTAAATTAGCGCGGTAACTAAGAAGAAAATTGCGTCGTAATGAAAAAGGAAAGCCACGCCCGTTGATAAAGCTGATAGTAACAAGATTTTAGTTTGGTGTTTTTTATAGTACTCAGTTAATAAGTAAAGGCTTAGTAACCCGAAGAACACATAATGAATCTGATATTGTAAAATACGGGAAAAGGCTATGTAGAGACCGTTTAGTGAAAAGAATAGTGCGCTAATTAGTGCTACTTTTTTGTTGAAGAGATTTTTTGTAAGAAGGTACAGTACATAAACCGATAGAATCCCAGCTATTGCGGAAGGTAGCCGTGTGGAAAGTTCGTTGTAGGAGCCTGTGACCGTTTCGATTGACCAGGCGATCAAAAATTGCCCGGGGCCCTTTCTTTGGTTTAAGAAGTGTTCTATGGCTGACACGTTCTTTTTGTAGTAGAGAGCTTTTGTTTCATCACCGTAGAAGTTTGAATAGCCTAATTGAGTGAGCCTTAAGAATGCGGAAATAATTAGTATTAGAATTAGTGCAATCTGATAGGTTTTTAGGATCGACTCACGTTTTTTGTTCCTCACCCTTTGATAGTAACATTTTGTGTGTAAATGTCTTTCTAACGTTATTATTTAAATCGGGAAGTTCCTGTTACCAAACTTATAAATTTTTCACAACAGTTATAAATAAAACGCTGTGAAGGATTGTTTTGGATTTATCCAACTGTTGACTCTCCAAATCCAATATGTTAACTTACACTTGCGCGTAGGAAAGGTGAATATAAAAGACCAGGTGGGAATGACCCACTTTTTTTATATCTAAAAATATTAGGAAAACATTAAAGTTTTGCTAACACCCTCCACAATCCTTTTAATAAGGTGAAAAAAAGCGTAAAATACAATAAGTACAACCAAAATAAAGAAGTATGGCAATAACAGAATTTAATGCAGCAGTAAGTCAAATAGCAGCAGAGAGAGGCATCTCCGTAGAGAGCGTGCTGGAGTCTATAGAAACAGCCTTAATATCGGCATATCGAAAAGATTACGGCGAAGACCTGGAAACAGAATCGGAAGGAGATTCAGAGGTAGAAATAACAGCCAAATTAGACCCTTTAACTGGGGAAGCCAAGATTTTAAAAGCGGGCAAAGATGTAACTCCTACGGGCTTCGGAAGAATAGCCGCTCAAACCGCAAAACAAGTAATTTTTCAAAAAATCCGTGAAACTGAAAAAGACATGGTTTTGGCAGAATATTCCGAAAAGCTAGGTACTATAGTTAGCGGAAATATCTTCAGAACTGAAAATGATGTAGTAGTTATAGATCTAGGTAAGGCCCACGGAATTCTATTACCGTCCGAGCAAGTTCCGGAAGAAGAATATCGTCTCGGACAACGGCTAAGAGTTTTGATCTTAAAAGTTCGTGATACCAAAAAAGGCCCTGAAGTATTGGTTAGTCGCACTACCCCTCAATTTGTATCAAAACTTTTTGAACAGGAAGTTCCCGAAATCGCCAGCGAAGTAGTGAAAATTGAAGCAATAGCAAGAGAGCCGGGTTCCAGAACAAAAATGGCAGTTTCCTCAAACGACGAAAGAGTTGACCCCGTGGGGAGCTGTGTTGGACAGAAAGGCGTTCGCGTACAGTCGGTGATTGCCGAACTAAGCGGCGAAAAGATTGATATAGTGCCTTTTTTGGAAGACACAGCAAAATTTATTGCAGCCGCTCTATCTCCTGCGAGAGTAACCGATGTAGCTTTGGATATGGCCGAGAAGAAAGCCACTGTTTCTGTTCCTGAAGATCAGCAGAGTTTAGCCATAGGAAAAGCCGGTCAAAACGCTAGATTGGCAAACAAACTGACTGGTTGGAAAATTGACATCAAAGGTGCGGAGGGCTTTTTCGATAACGAGAACGGGAATTTTGTTCCAGAATCCTTGGAACCTGCGATTGGTATTTGGGATTCCTTAATTCAGAAAGTTAAGGAAACGCCCAAGGAGGATGAAGATGCAGGGATTGAGTCGGAGGTGGATGAAGAAGGAACCGAAGCTGAAGAGAATATAGCCCCGTCTGAGGAAACCGAGCCTGAAGAAGAAGGGCCTAGCAAAAAGACTCCCGAAGAGTCCGTTGAGGAAAAAACCACCGATACTGCAGAATAAGAAAACAAAGATGAATAGAAAATTAATTTTTCTTAATAAAATATGCCAAAAAAAAGTACGAAAAATAACCCAAGATATAAAAGAGCTCCCATTGTTACCTTTATGGGTCACGTTGATCATGGAAAGACTAGCCTTTTAGATGCCATTCGTCATACTCATGTACAAAAAGGTGAGTATGGAGGGATAACTCAACACGTCGGCGCTTACTCAATTTTACACAACAATCAAGGAATAACCTTCATAGATACTCCCGGACATAGCGCCTTTACTCAGATGCGCGCTCGTGGGGGGAAAGCAGCAGATCTCGTGGTTTTGGTTGTTGCCGCAACTGATGGTGTTATGCCTCAAACTAAAGAAGCAATTTCTCACATAAGAGCTGCAAACGTTCCTTTGATTGTGGCTATAAACAAAATGGATCTTCCGGGGGCTGATTCGCAGAAAGTAAAACAGCAATTGGCGCAGGAAAACGTGTTAGTAGAAGATTGGGGTGGGGATGTAGTTAGTGTTGAGGTTTCTGCTGAAACAGGTCAGAATTTGGATCAGCTTTTGGATGCGATTTCGGTCGTCTCCGATTTAATGGAATTGGAGGCAGACACGTCGGAGGAGTTGGAGGCCACAATACTGGAGTCTAGAAAGGATCCAAAACAAGGTGTGGTAGTAAATTGTATTGTGCGCAACGGTATTTTAAAGGTTAGGGATACAGTTCGGGCTAGCGGGCACGTGGCCAAGGTTAAGCGTATCACCTCGGAAAATGGAGCGAGCTTGAAGGAGGCCACCGCTACCATGCCGGTAAGTGTTTTAGGTTTTAGTGACGTACCCAACGTGGGTGATCTGATCGTGGATGAGGATAGTGAGCTTGCGGAATTGGCGATGAGCGAGGATCGAGTGGAGATTGTTGGTGCTGACACGAAGAAGATGGTTTCGGTTATTGTGAAGGCTGACACTAAAGGAACATTGGAGGCAGTTAAGCAAAGCTTAGCTGATTTGGTGACTTCTTCGGTTGGGAACACTTTTTCGTTAAAGTTTGTTTACACTGCTACAGGGAGTGTTACTGATTCCGATATTTTGCTTGCCCAAAATGTGGAAGGGATAGTGATCGGGTTTAATGTTTCTGTGCATAATTCCGCTGAAAATTTAGCTCGTAGTTTGTCCATTCCGGTTAAGACCTATCACACTATTTATGATCTGATTGACGAAGCCAAGGATTTATTGGAATGGACCGCTGAAAAGGAAGAGGCGAAAATTAAAGGTCGCTTAAAGGTTGTGAAGTTGTTTCGATTGAAGTCCGGAGACATCGTGGCCGGGTGCTCTGTCTTAGCCGGTCGTATTTCCTCTGGCGCTTCTGTGGCGATTTATGATAAAGATCCAGCCGATTTGGAGGAGGAAGACGTTCCTTTATTTAAAGGCAGAGTGAAAAATCTGAAGGTAGGGCTCGACGAGGTTAAGTCTGTAGGTAAGGGCAAAGAGTGTGGGATTATGCTGAAGCCGCAGTTTGAAGATATCAAATCAGGTATGTTTGTAGAGATTATCTAGTAGTGAAGGGCTGTACTAGACTTATATAATACATACGCACCCTATAAATATAATTGACAAGGCGCCCAACAGTTGGTACAATCTTCCGAGGTCTAAAAATTCCATTCTTTAGTTAATGGCAAATAAATATTGGAACTTCCTTACTTTAAACCCTGTCCCACGAAGAACACATAAATTAATAGGTAAAAATGATGGAAAACAACGAACAAAATCACAGCGTTGAGAAATTAAAAGAAGTTATAAAAGAGGCAAAAAGCATTGCGATAGTACCCTCCGAAGTTGCAGGAGCGGACGCATTTTCTGCCGCCGTAGGTTTGTATCATGCGCTAAAAACAGAAAAAGGAAAGGAAGTTTCCTTGGTTTATGTTGCGAAAACCCCCGAAGAAGCAAAAAATCTTATAGAAATTGAAGATATAACGAAAGATATATTTTCCCGTAAGCTAAGCATTTCCATAGACTATTCCGATACTCCTGCAAGTAAACTTTCCTATTCTAATGAAGAAAATGTTTTGAAGTTAGTGTTAGGCCCGGTTTCAAAGGATTTTGATCGTTCCAAAATAAAAACAACAGTAGAAGGTCATAGCTTTGATTTAGTAATAGTTTTAGGCGTACAAACTCCGGAGGATTTAGGTATAGTCTACAGAGAACTTCGAGAAGACTTTTCAAACGCCACAATAGTAAACCTTGATAACACAGGGTTAAACCTGAATCATGGGGGCATAAACGTAATAGATAAATCCGCTTCCAACTTAAGCGAGTTAATCTTCAAATTACTATCTCAGATCGGGATTGTGCCAAATGGAAAGTCAGCAAAAGCTCTTCTAGTTGGGATGACATACAGGGAGCCTCAGAACTAAAAACCTTCAATTAAAATGGTTATTAAGCTTATTAGTTGTTCAAGGACACCATCTTTGATACAATACTGATTGTTTATGGCACTAACGAAAGATTTAAAAGACAAGATAATAGGAAATTTCAAGGCCCACGATAACGATACCGGTTCTCCGGAAGTACAGGTGGCTTTGTTGACTGAACGTATATCTCAACTCGCAGATCATTTAAAGGCACATAAAAAAGATAACCACTCTCGAAGAGGCTTGTTACAGCTTGTTGGAAAACGCAGAAGACTTCTGACCTATTTAAAAGGGAAAAACACCGATCGTTATTCTCAAGTTTCTAAAAAATTGGGTCTTAAGTAAGCGTATTATTAGATTAAATTAAAAAATTATTTGGGGTTGTAAGTTACAAGGATTGATTAAGGGTTAAATATTGGGCATTATTCCCGACTATTTTTTTCGCAGTTGCCTCGCGAATTTCTAAAAGTAGGGAAAATAATGTCACTAGTATTTTCTCCTTAATCCCTCTTACAATTACGATACAATCCCGAAAAAGAAAGGTAAGTAAGAAATGAATAAGTATATAAGAAAAGAGATGGAGTTGGCAGGTAGGAAATTGGTTCTGGAAACCGGAGAACTTGCAATGCAGGCAAATATGGCTGTAAAAGTGAGTTATGGGGATTCGGTAGTTCTATCCACTGCAGTATCAGGAAGTGTAAATCCGGACTTGGATTACTTCCCTTTACAGGTAAATTATGAGGAAAAGCTTTATGCCAGTGGATCTATTAAATCATCCAGATTTGTTAAAAGAGAAGGAAGGCCAACAGATGATTCCATAGTTACAAGGAGATCCGTAGATCATGCTATTAGACCTTTATTTCCGTCTGACTATAAGAACGAAGTGCAGGTAGTAAATACTGTCTTGTCATATGATCGAGAAAGTTCCCCCGTGTTTTTGAGCATGATAGGAACGTCTGTGGCGCTGACCTCCTCGGATATTCCTTGGGCAGGCCCTACGGTTTCCGCAGTTGTAGGATACGTCGGAAAAGAGTATGTCTTAAATCCTTCTAAGGAAGAGTTGGGAAAATCGGAATTGAGCCTCGTGGTTTCTTTTGTGGGTAGAGATCTTAAGTATTTGGCGATGGAGGCCGAAGCCGAAAATCTGCCGGAAGAAGCGATTTTAGGTGCCGTTGAATTTGCCAGAAACCAGTTAAAGCCCGTTGTGGTATTCATTTCGGATTTTGCAGAGGAGGTAAATCCGGGTTTGGTAAAAGCTGAATATGAATCTCAAGCATTGCCGGAAGAGTTGATAAATGACGTTAAGGGCGTTATTGAAAGTAGGGTAGAAGAGCTACTCTATGGCGGAACACTGGGAAAATCCGAGTTTGGGAAAAGGCACGATGAGATGATGGCGGAAGTTTATGAGAAGTTTGAGGGTGTTTACAAAAGGAAGAATATGGCAGCCGCTTTCGAGGAGATTGAAAAGGATATATTGCAGGAGCAAGAAATTAAAAACGAGCGTCGCCCAGACGGAAGAGGCATAGGAGAAGTTCGTCCAATAACCGCGAAGATAGGGGTTTTACCTCGGACACATGGGAGTGCCTTGTTCACAAGGGGAATGACTCAGTCAATGACGGTAGCAACTTTGGGCTCTCCTGGCTTAGAGATGTTGGTTCACGATATGTACGGAGAAGGCTCCAAAAGGTATGTACATTTCTATAATTTCCCCCCTTATTCTGTCGGCGAAACTGGAAGAATAGGCTATCCTGGAGCGCGTGAAATAGGCCACGGGACTTTAGCGGAAAGAGCCCTTAAGCCGGTAATTCCCTCCCAAGAAAAATTCCCTTATATGATAGTTTTAATGTCCGAAACTTTGTCTTCGAGCGGTTCCAGCTCCATGGCTTCTACTTGCGGATCTACACTTGCATTAATGGACGCCGGAGTTCCAATCAAAGATATGGTGGCGGGTATTGGTGTTGGTTTAATGGCAAACGATGATTTTAGCGAGTATAAGATAATCACGGATTTGGCCTACAGAGAAGATGCTTTTGGATTCCTGGATTTCAAGATGGCAGGTACCCGAACCGGAGTTACAGCTATACAAAGTGATATGAAGGCGCAAGGAATTCCTATGGCACTTTTGCCCAAAATCTTTGAGCAATCCCACGAAGGACGACTACACGTTTTGGATGAAATGTCCAAGACTATTAAAGAGCCGAAAAAAGGAGTTTCGCAATATGCTCCAAAGAGTAAGAGTATAAAAATAGATCCGGACAAAATAGGTATGGTAATTGGCGGCGGCGGAAAAACTATTAATGGGTTACAGGACGATATGAATGTGGCTATTAATATTAACGATGACGGAACCGTAACTGTTACAGGAGAAGATTTGGGAAATGTAGAAGGTACTGTAGAGCGGATCGAAGGTATTGTTAAAGATGTCGAAATAGGGGAAGTTTATGAAGGAGCAGTTAAGGACATAGTTGATTTCGGCGCTTTTGTTGAACTTCTGCCGGGTAAAGATGGGCTCTTGCATGTTAGTGAAATTTCTCAGGAATATGTGGAAAATGTTAGAGATTACCTAAAAGTTGGAGATGTGGTTAAAGTTAAGGTTATTGACGTTAAAAACGGTAAAATTAGCCTTTCCAAGAAAATTTTGGAGGAAAAGCCGAGTCAATTGGATCGCAAGGGGCGTTAATAGTTGATATTTGGTAGAATTTAGTAAATGGCTAACGAAACTACCCCGGCTACCCCGGACACAAAAAATTTCATCTTCGATGAGTTAGACGCTCTTTCCAGTAAGATAGATTCCACAAAAGGGTTGCCCGAACCTTTGAAAGAGAGAATATATCAGATGCTACGCCGTTTGGATAGGATGGCTAAGCTTGGGCATTACGCCGCAGAATTTGATACTCTAGCGCGCTATATTGAGGTGATTGCATCAATCCCATGGGAGGCGGCAACAGAAGATAATCTGGATATCAACCGAGCCAAGGAAATACTTGATAGTAATCACTACGGCATGCCCATGGTAAAAGAGCGAATTTTGGAATATTTGGCGACCATGACGTTGATAAAAAGAAAAGGTGAGAATGCTATAGCCAAATCTCCGGTTTTGCTGTTGGTTGGTTTGCAGGGTGTCGGTAAAACTACACTCGCAAAGTCTGTGGCAGATACTTTAGGGAGAGATTTTGTGAGAATTTCTGTAGGAGCTATCGGATCGACCTTGGAGCTAAGGGGTACGAGTAAGACATTCCCCGGAGCCGAGCCTGGTCAGATTGTTAAGGCTTTAATAAAGACGGAGGTTCGGAATCCACTTATCTTGCTGGATGAGATCGAAAAAGCTAGCGGTCAAAAAGGCCTTTTATCGGATATTATGGCGGTTTTGCTTGAGATACTGGACCCCAACCAAAATCCCGATTTCAGAGATCACTATGTTGACTATCCTGTGGATTTGTCACAAGTTCTGTTTATATGTTCGGCCAACAATACAGGAACCTTATCAGCAGCGCTCTTAGATCGTATGGAAATTGTTAAAATGCCCTCGTATACAAACCAGGAGAAGGCAGTTATAGCGAGGGAATACTTACTTCCTAAGGTAAGGGAAAACTCTGGGTTGAAACCGGAAGAATTGGACATTGACCCAAACCTGTGGCCTGAGATCGTTAATCCGTTTGGATATGATTCAGGTATACGAAGTCTTGGAAGAATAATGGAAAGTATGTGCAGAAAGGTGGCGAAACAGATAGTTACAGGAGAGGTATCAAGTGTATACATCACTAAGGAAAATCTTAAATTTTACATGCCGTCCTGGTAATGCTCGGCCTATGTTAGTTATCACGAAGAGTGGGGGAAAAGATGAATAAAACCGAAGTAATGCAGAGACTTGCGTTGAAAATTAAAGAGTGTCGGGAATGCGATTTGTATAAAGAGGCTCAAAAGGCAGTTCCTGGTTCCGGGAATATAGATGCTGATATCGTTTTCATAGGCGAGGCCCCGGGCGCTAGGGAAGATGCTACTGGAATACCTTTCGTTGGGAGAGCGGGAAAGTTACTAGATTTCCTCCTATCTGAGATTGGCTTGAAACGCCAGGATGTTTGGATAGGAAATGTAATAAAGCATCGCCCCCCAAACAATAGGGACCCAACTCCTGCGGAAATTGTAGCGTGCGAGCCCTATTTGACGGTTCAGCTAAGAACTATTAAGCCTAAATTGATTGTCACATTAGGTCGGTTCGCCATGTACTATTTCTATAAAGGCGGTAAAATCTCTAGGGATCATGGTAATCTTATAAGGATATCCGATTCCAAATTTGGGTCGGGGACATTTATTTATCCGGTTTACCATCCGGCTGCCGGGTTACGTAACGGAGCTTTTAAAGAGGCTCTGGAGGAGGACTTCAGAAGAATTCCGCAGGTTCTGGAGCAGATAAAGCTAGATCGAGTAGAAAATATTGTATCTTCTTCAGTAGAAGAGAAAGGCCAAATAAAATTGGATTTATAAACTATGTTAAAAATAATTAACTTAAGTGGCACAGAAAATGTCACAAAAAACTTAACTGTATTTGAAACGGAAAACGATATTATTATCGTTGACTGTGGTGTGGGTTTCCCTGATAGCGATATGTTAGGAGTGGATATGGTAATTCCTGATATGACATATCTAAAGGAAAATATGCACAAAATTCGTGGTCTGTTTTTGACCCACGGGCATGAAGATCATATTGGAGCTGTACCTTATTTCTTGGCGGAATTTCCCAACGTTCCCGTTTACTCCGGTAAATTGGTTTTGGGGTTTTTGCGAAGAAAGTTTGATGAAAAGAGGAAATACAAAGGAGTGCCTAAAAACCCCTCATTGCACGAAATAGGCCCTGATTCTGAGCCCGTAACTTTAGGTGATTTTACACTCGAAGCTTTTGGGGTAAATCACTCGGTACCGAATTCTTTGGCTTTCGCTATAAGAACTCCTGAAGGTTTAATTCTCCACATATCAGACTTTAAGATAGATTTAACTCCTGTTATTGATGCCCCCATCGATCTAAATAGGATCGCTGGATATGGTGATGAGGGCGTTATGTGTTTATTGTCCGACTGTTTGGGTGTTACTTCAGAGGGCTACTCTCAGCCGGAAAAAGACCTGTCCGGAACATTTGACTTATTGTTTGATGAGGCGGCAGGCAAGCAAATTCTTGTAACCACGCTTTCGTCCAACATTTCCAGAATACACCAAATAGTAGAAAGTGCCAAAAAAGTAAATAGAAAAATAGTTCTTCTTGGTCGTTCCATACAGCAAAATGTGGAAGTGGCGCGTGGCTTGGGATATCTTCCCTTTAAAGATGATGTTTTTGTGGACCCAAGAAATTCTTCAAAGTATTCCCAAGCCGATTTAGTCTACATTGTCGCTGGAAGTTATGGTCAGCCCGGCTCAGCCTTAGGAAGAATAAGTAGAAGCGAGCACCAAGATGTAGCATTACAGGAAGGAGCCTACGTGATTTTTTCAGCGGATCCAAGTCCACCCGGAGTAGCGGAGGACGTAGATAAAGTCCAAGACAATCTGACACTTCTTGGAGCTAAAGTTCTGTTTAGCCAAATCCAGGATAATTTGCATGTTTCAGGGCACGGAACACGCGGCGACTTGAAAATGACGGCTTTCTTATCCAAGGCTAAATATTATATTCCTATTGGTGGAACAATAAAACGGATGAGGATATATTCCAATATGATAGGGAGTTTAGGGCGGCCTCAAGAGAACGTTTTCGAACAGTTGGGGGGAGATTCGGTTGTGTTTGAGAATGGTAAAGCGAAAAAAGGTGGCCACGTTGAAGTTAAAGATGTTTTCTTAGATGGCTCTACCGTAGGTGATGTAGGACCTTTGGTTCTGCGGGATCGAGAGCAGTTAGCTGATGATGGCATTTTTGTTGTTATAGTTCCTATAAATCAGAAGTCTCGTAAATTAGCGGGGGATGTTGAGGTTGTAACACGAGGTTTTATTTATGTGAAGGAGTCGGCGGATCTTATTAACAAGACAAAGCAATCTATTATGGGTTTGCTGGAGAGTAGAAAAAATGATTTGAGGAATTGGAACGAGGTTAGGGAGGGTATCGAGAAGAGAATGAATAAGATGCTTTATAAGGAAACTGGGAGGAATCCTTTAATCTTTATACAAGCGATTTATCTGTAATTCTGATATTATTGGCTTAATGTCCAGTAAACGAGGTAGAAAGAAAAAATTCAGGCTTAATGTTAATTTTTACATTCGCCCGGAGGTTATAAAGTCTATTGCGGTAATATTTTTCTCCTTATTGAGTGCTTTAAGTCTAATTTCTTTTTTTACCACTGGATATTCTTTAAACGCCAAAATTAAAGCCCTGCTCACGAAAAGTTTTGGTTTAACAGCGTTTATTGTTCCGATAATCTTTTTGTTGATCGCAAGTTTCTTCATAGACTCGATAAAAGCCAAATTTAAGGATTTTCGGGTGCTGTTCGGTCTTTTAGGTCTTTTCGTTCTTGGATCGGGGTTTCTATCTTTATTCTGTTGGAGATATGAGCCGTTTACCCGAGCCTCAGAAGGAAGGTGCGGAGGATTAATGGGCTATAAGATTCTTTCTTTTCTTAATGGTGTTGTAAGTATCTACGGAGCCATATTGATTTTGACCGCTGGTGTGGTTATTTCCATAGTCCTACTTTTTAATATCTCATTGAACGGGCTTTTTGAAAAAGTATATGGCTATATTAGAACCTTTTTGCCTTGGAAGGAAAAAGAAGGCTCCTCCTCCGAATTGGAGAAGGCTCAAGAGGAAGACCAGGAAGAAGATCCAATGGTAAACGGTACAATTAGTCAGCTTGCAGCTAGGGTTTTAAATACAGCTTCCGATGAGGGAGATAATGTTTCTGCCGGGGATATATTTGTTGGAGAGACGGAACCCCCAAAAATAAAAGTCCTCCCTTCTTATTCAGAACCTCAGGGCGAGGGTGTGGAGGCTACTAAACCTTCTTCTGAGGAAAACTCTGTAAGTTCTCTAGTACCTAGTCTCCCTTATACCAATAGAGTTTGGCGGTTACCGCCTCTCGATCTGCTAGAAGATCCGCCACTTATCCGTCCGGATGCAGGCAACGTTAAAAAACGCGCTGAAGTTATTGAGAGCACCTTAAAATCCTTTGGCATAAGGGTTAAGGTGGCCGAAACGGACGCAGGACCTTCTGTGACAAGATATGCTTTGGACGCAGCTACTGGGACTAAGATTTCCAAAATTGTCAGTTTGCAAAATGACTTAGCCTTAGCCTTAGCTTCGCCAACTGGATCTGTTAGGGTGGAGGCCCCGATTCCAGGAAGGTCTTTGGTTGGAATAGAAGTGCCTAATAATAATCGTGTCACAGTCCACTTTAAAGAGTTATTAACATCGGATCCTATGAAATCGCTGAAATCCAAGTTGGGAATAGTTTTAGGTAAGGATGTTGGTGGCGGTACTCATGTTTATGATATCGGCCGAATGCCCCACTTGTTAGTTGCGGGGACTACAGGTTCAGGAAAATCCGTTTTTTTGCATTCCATTCTGTTCTCAATTTTATATAGAACTACCCCACAGGAATGTAAGTTTATCTTAATCGATCCTAAAAGGGTTGAATTTACTCATTACTCCGATATTCCTCATTTATTAACCCCTGTTATAACGGATGTCGAAAAAGCACCCTCCGTTTTTAAATGGGCCGTAATGGAGATGGGTCGGCGATATAAGCTCTTTGAGAAGGCTCGCGCTAGAAATATTGATTCCTACAATGAAAAATCCGGTTTTCAAGCCCTTCCATACATTATGATAGTTGTTGATGAGTTGGGCGAAATAATGATATCTGATCCTGCAGATGTGGAAAAAAGTATTATCCGTATGGCTCAATTAGCTCGGGCAACTGGGATTCACTTGATTTTATCTGTACAAAGACCTTCCACAAACGTGATTACAGGTTTAATCAAGGCTAATATCTCTTGCCGAATCGCTTTCAATGTCTCTAGCCAAATCGATTCTCGTGTAATTATAGACCAACCAGGAGCCGAAAAGCTGTTGGGTAGCGGTGATATGCTGTTTGTACCTCCCGATTCATCAAAGCCCCTTCGATTACAGGGCCCCATGATAACGGAAAAGGAAATCTTTGATTTGGTCGAGTACTTGAGGTCCCAAGGAGTGGAGCCTGATTACAAAGAGGAGGTTGTTAATGCTGCCGAAAAGTTGGTGAAAAAAAATACTAGTGTTTCTGCTGGTGGCGAGGCTGTTGATGTGCTTTTCGATAAGGCCGTTGATGTCTGCTTGAATGCTGGAAGAGCCTCTGCTTCTTTGTTGCAGCGCCGTCTTTCGATAGGATATGCTCGCGCCGCTAGAATATTAGATGAGCTAGAGGCAGAACATATTGTTGGCCCTAAAAATGGTAGCCGTCCTAGGGAAATATTAATCGATAGTCGCCGAAACGAGGGCGACTATGACAGTTTTTCCTTTTAGCTAAAGATCAACGAAATTATTATGAAAAATCTAGGCGAGATTTTAAAGGCGCAAAGGAAAAAGCGTAAATTAACTTACAATCAGGTCTACTCAAGGACAAAAATACAGCAGTATTATATTAAGGCTTTGGAGCAGAATGATTACAGTGTTTTCGACGGGCGACTTCACGCAAAAGGTTTCCTGAAGATATACGCAGAACTTTTGGGTCTAAACGTTAACCAGATTTTAGCCCTGTGGCGAAGAGAATACGGCTATACATTTGAAGACTCTTTTGATATTCAAGAGAGCTCTTCCACACGAAAGCTAATAAAAAGCCTAAAGAATAATATAACTATAACTCCCACGAGAATTTTTGTATTTCTAGGTACCTTTTTATTGCTGAGTTTTTTCGGTTATCTCTTTTATTCCTACAAAAAATACTCTGGTCCTCCGGCATTGGAAATTTATTCTCCGGAAAACAATGCGATAGCGGAAAATTCCCTAATTGATATTACCGGTAAGACGGATATTGACTCAGTTTTGTTTGTAAATGGGGAAAGAATACTTTTGCAGCCAGACGGCGATTTCGCTACCTCGCTTAATCTAAGAGAGGGGGTCAATACATTAAGTATTACTTCTATCAATAAGTTGGATAAAAAAACAGAAAAGGTTTTAACCGTGCTCTATCGTCCCCATACCTACAAAAATGTTGAAGTACTTGAATCTTCCGCAACATCGAGTGACACTCCATAATAAAAACATTATGCTATACTATTGAGTAGTTACTGCCTATGTCTACAGAAACATTAACCACAATTCTTATAGTTCTACTAAGCGTAAATTTTGTGCTTTGGATTATATTTTTAATCTTTCTTTTAGTGCAAATTCGGAAGGTCTTTAACGCTGTTCATGAAATCTTAGGTAATATCAACGAATTTTCTTCGTCGTTTATGAGCAAAGCATTGTCGGTTCTTCCGTTGGTATTCGGAGTATTAAAAAGTTTTAAAGCTGTAAAGTCCATCACTACTTTAAGTGATGCATTTGATTCAGATTCTAAGAAGGAGAAGAAAGATGACTAAGGAAAGAAAGAACAGGTTTTTGTTTGGTGCGGCCTTGGGTACTTTATTTGGTTTTTTGTTTGCTCCAAAAAAGGGTAAAGAAACACGAGAGCAGCTTTCCGAGAATGTGGATAAGCTGAAAGACACGTTGGAAGGAGCTGTGGAGGAGGGTGCAAAAAAGATTTCCGAGGTGCAGGAGGAGGCTAAGCCTTACGTCGAATCCTTGAAAAAAGGACTAGAAGGAGACGGGCAAGAAGAAACAGAAGAGTAGTTTATGGTGGACACAGATATTAATAAACTTAATGATACTGATGATGTAGTGGATTCCGGAAGCATCGAAGCTGTTCGTATGCCTGCGCAAACACCTCCGGAAGCATTCCCTTTAAGGGAAAAGCCAAAGTCTGTTGAAAGTGAGAAGGCTTTGGAGGCTTTTCCGTCTCCACGACCCCCTATGCCAAAAACAAGATCGGAGTCTCTAGAGGAAGAACTTTCTGTAGGAATGGGAGAAGATGATCCTGTGAGTAAGTCGGAGGGGCGTTTGGTAGACACACGCGGGAAAGGCGACGTGTCTAAAATCGAAACTTTAGATGAGCTAACCAAATACGGAGATCGGGAAGAAAATAAGTTCATTAAAGGTGTCAAGTCTGCCCATGGACCTAGCGAATCTTAACAACACTTTGTATGTAGCGTTTTGGTTATTCATTTATACTATTATCCTTATCGGGGTTGTTTTAATTCTTCTATTGCTTTTCTTTAGGCGAAAGCGCAAAAAAGTTGAAGATTTAAACAAGTTTGATTTGACTTTCCTTTTGGTTAAGCTTCCCCCTGGAAATGAAATAGAAATTGAGGTAGCCGAGCAGTTTTTTACAAGCCTTTGCGGGTTTAGGAGGTCCTGGTTTAAAGCTTTGTGGAAGGGCCAATACAGGATTTCCTTCGAGATTGTGGCTAAATCCTCTGGAATAGGGTTTTACGTAGTGATCCCGGATGAGCTGGCTCTAGCTGTTGAGAAGAAAATAAACGGTGCTTACCCTGATGCGGAAATAGATATTGTAGATCCAAATGAAGTTTGGGACAGGGGTGACTTTACGGACGTGGCGGAAATAAAACTTTCGGGCGCTCCCTACTACCCCATTCGAACATTTGAAGACCTTGCCTCTGATGCGCTGAGTTCAATAACGGCATCTATGAGTAAGCTATCTGACACCGATGTTATAGCGCTACAGTACATTATTAAGCCTGCCGGAGGAGGTTGGCGCCGACAGGGTAATGCCTTTTCTGCAGGGGTTCGCAAGAGAAGTTCGGATCCGGAAAAAGGTGTCACCATTGATACGTCTTTCCTTGAAGGTGTCGAAAAAAAGATTTCTAAGCTTGGTTTTGACGTTTCCATAAGGGTTGTTTCAATTGCTGAAAACAAGAGTATAGCTAAAGATCATATCCAAAACGTTGTCACGGCATTTGAGCAGTTTACAGATGTAAAATATAACAGATTTAAAAAAGTTAATCCTAAGGCGCGACGCACTGTTACAAATTTCATTTACCGCAGCCTACCTCTTTTCAATTTAAGCGTTCCTATTTTGGATATTTCGCTCTTTCGTAACGTTTCAACCCTAAATACACAGGAGATGGCGACAATTTTTCACTTTCCTACCGGAGAAGTAAAAACTCCGGGAATAATTTGGCTCCGAGCTCACAAAGCCCCATGTCCGGAAAACATTCCAACGGAAGGACTCTACCTTGGTAAGAATGTATATCGTGGTATGGAAAAAATGTACACATGCTCGAAAAAGATCGTACACGACATTTTTACATTATTGGACAAACGGGTACCGGAAAATCCGAGTTTATGAAAACCTTGGCTCTGCAGGACATAGAAAACGGCGAGGGTTTAGCTTTTATCGATCCTCACGGAAGTGATATAGACGATATTTTGGAAAAAATCCCGGAACATAGGGCAGATGATGTTATCTTGTTTGATGCCTCTGATGTTGAGCGCCCTTTAGGTCTTAATATTCTAGAAGCCCATTCCGGAGAGGAAAAGCACATGATTATTAATTCTTTCATCGCATTGCTGTATAAGCTTTACGATCCAAATAGGCAGGGAATTATGGGTCCTCAACTAGAGCGTGCGATCAGAAACGTTATGTTAACGGCTATGGTTGATCCGGATAGTACTATGGTGGATGTTTTGCGTTTATTAATTGACGATAAATATGCCCAAAGTTTCTTGCCTAAATTAGACGATCCGTTGGTTAGGCGTTACTGGACCGATGAAATGGCTAACACAAGCGACTATCACAAGAGTGAGAAAATGGGTTATTTTGTTTCTAAATTTGACCGTTTTGTAACGGATAAAACTATGCGCAATATTTTGGGTCAGCCTCGCTCAGCGATAGATTTCCCCAGGATAATGGCGGAGAAAAAGATTCTGTTGGTGGATTTGTCTAAAGGGAAGATAGGGGAGGAAAACTCCAGCTTTATAGGGCTAATTTTGGTTCCAAGGATTTTACAGGCTGCTATGGGGCGGGCCTCAAGGCTTGGTAAAGAGGATTTCCCGAATTTTTATCTGTATGTCGATGAGTTCCAAAACTTCGCAACCCCCGATTTTGCTACCATTCTTTCCGAAGCCCGTAAGTACAAGCTTAACTTGGTGGTCGCACATCAGTTTATTTCTCAGCTAACCGATGAGATAAAAGAGGCTGTTTTTGGGAATGTCGGTACTACAGCTGTTTTC
>FUWD013430167.1_pt2 | contig 18559 bp, 31 predicted proteins | sample 1063281 | NCBI WGS metagenome assembly FUWD01 (sample SAMEA79048168, study PRJEB19326) | metagenome | biome: marine | reverse complement strand
GGTTTACCTAATTTCATTTGTTCTAATCCCTTATCCTTATCAACAATCTTATATTTTTCATAATGTAATTTAGCCCTTTGTTCTTTTGTTAAATGTCTTCTAAGAAGGTTGTCATTAATAACATATAGTTTTACTTTATCTTTATCTTTTTCATCAATATCAACAATCTTAACTGGAACATCTTTTAATCCAATTTCTTTTGCTATATTCCATCTCTGGTGACCACAAAGAATTGTATTAGATTTAGTAACGTGAAGGTCTACCTTAATTCCATTTTGTTTTATATCTTCTTTCAGTCCTTCATAATCAGTTCCTTTTATATCTTCGAAGAATTCTTTATTGAATTCATAAGGTTTCAATGTATCAACTTCTTTTTCCATGTTTATATTAATATTAATTACTATTTAAGTGTTTCGTTTAATCGTTTAATCGTGCTTTGGTCTGAGTTCGCAATCTGGACAGATTGGATATTCATCTTATAATTCTAAATCCAACCCCATGGACTACCCAACTAATTCCTAGGCATATTAATAGAAATTCTATTAATGGTTTAATTGCAAATATTAATTGATTTTGCCATGTTAAATTTTCTGCATTGAAAACAGAACTTGTTATTTGACGAGAACATTCATAAGTTGTTACATAATTATCGCTTGTATCGTAATACATTTGAACTGCAAATATAAATAGCATAACAACTCCTACGAATATTGCTGAAAAGATTATTATGTTTTTAGTCTTTTTGTTCATCTTTTTTCTAGTTCTATTTTTCCAAAACCAATTATCAAACTTACTAGGTTTTTTATTGAACAGATTTTCAAGTTCTTTTTTTGTTCCTTCTACTTTCATTTTTCACCCCCAAGTTCGTTTTATTTATAAATTCAGACTTACAATCAGGACAACCATCTATAGTATCATGCCAATACTTATGGATCTTACACCATGACATTCCTCTTGCAGTTTCTATATCGTTTTCGTTTTCTTCCATGTTGAATATGAACCCTCTAAGTGAGGGCTTAATAATAAATTTATTCTCTGTCTACTTCTACCTTGAATATCTTTGGTGCGTTCTGACCAGCCTTAGCTTCTCCAAGACCTTTGTAAGTTACCTTAACCTTATCTCCTACTTTGACAAGAGTCATACGTTCATCAAGAATTGCTGATCCCCAAACTAAAGTAAAGTCTCCAGGTTGAGTTTCTAAAGTATATAAACTTGAATTATTTTTTCCGAGTTCAAACTTTTTATCTATCAAAACTCCTTCAATAGATTCTCCATCCTTTTCATATTCCCAAGTTTTTGGTTCTACTTCTGTGTATGCCATTATTTTTTATCCTCCACTATTTCATTTAGATCTAAAAGTTCTTGTGCGGTAAAGAATTGTTTAATTGAATCTCTACCTGCTTGACATTTTAAAACATTCTCCCGATAATCATCATTAGTATAAATCATTAGTTCATGGTTTGTTATTTTCATTCTTTCACCATCGCATTTTTAATTTCATAATCAGAATAATCTAAACCCATCCTATTCTCAACAACAGGATTTATTGTTACTCCAAGGCCACAATCAATTTCAGTTTTCATCTTTTAACTCCTGTAATTTTTCTGATACAATAAAACAATCGGATAGATCAATCCAATCTCCAACTTTAGCATTGTTAAATTTTAGAAAGTCCGAAGATAAAACTAATACCTTTGAATCTCCCCATTTTTTAATTTGTGTTTTCATATATTTATTATAATTTAAGACTATTTAAACCTTTCGATTAGATGTATTAATTATTAAATGACAACTAATGTAATGCTTTAAGCAGACTAATTTCCTCCCGTAATTCTTTCATATTTTTAAAATTTCTCATAGGATCGTTGAGATATAACCAATGTTTTTTACAAACTGAAATTATACTATCTTTTTTATATACAATAAGATTCTTCCCAGAACATTCTTCCTTACAAATATGGCACTTCTTTCTCCGACTATCCATACTTATTTTGTTTCCATAACAATGTTCGCACAATCCTGATTTATTCTCTTGCCTTATTACCTTACCACATTTACTACAACGTTTTGCTTTAATCATTTTGTTCTTCACTATCCTCACCAGGAATAGGCTTATTTAACATTCTAAAGGATTGTAAGAGGTTTTTATCAGATAATGGTATAATCTCTCCTTCATCCATATTTACCTTAGATTTCTTTAGATAAGGGCATTCTTTTATGTTAGGGAATTCACATACATTCTTTTCCTTTAAACAACTATTATGAAATCTATCATAAGTACAAAATTTATGGCCTTTTAGATAAGGGCAGTTATTATTCATTGTAAATCTCCCCTAACCATGATTGAAGAGTTCATGCACGACATCGAGAAACATTGCACAATAAGATGATAAAAAACTGTTGTTACAGAATTCTTGTCCGATTTGGGTTTAGTTAGGGGAGTTTTATTATTCATTTTATTATAGTCCTGCCTCAAAGTTATTTCTAATTGAAACCATTGAATCCCAATTCTTAACCATCTTATAAACTAAGGCCTTTGCACGAACATAATCAGATTCTATTGGTTTGAAAGTATTATCATAATCTTCAAATAGACACCTAAACTTAACCAATCCATCAATTATTAAAGAAATGTGATGTTCTGACCTTGACCTCCAAATACTTTTCATAGGTTCTTTTGATGCTAAGATACTATCTCTAGCTATATCTTGAACCTTTAAAGGGTCTATTTTACATATAAAACTGTTACAAGTATCAAAAACAGTAAGAAAACTGTCTCTATTCTCCCCTAACACATACACAAGCATGTCTACCCTCTCTCTCTCTACCCCCCCCTCTTGGGCTTGTGTTGGTGTTGGGGGGATTCTTTCTATTCCTTTTTTACTTAATACTAAATTAATTTCGTCTTCATCCTGAACCCACCAAATGATTCTACTCATTGTTGTTGGGTCAATTAGTCCAATATGATTACTAATATAATCCTTGCCTCGAACTCCATTAGTTGCAAAAAGGAATTTAGCATTTGCCTGAACTATACAATCATTATCATTACCAGAACCGACTGTTCTTTTTTTCTGATCTAATAAAAAATTAAGCTCTCCCAAAACATTAGTAACTCCAGATTGATGTTTATTCATCTCAAATTCTACCATCTTTCCTAATTCATCAATAAATCCCATCCTTTCTGCACGGGCTAGATACCCAATATTTGCAGGTTTTTCTTTAAAACTTGGAGATAGTCCTTTAATCCTAGAATTAGCACCTTCAACAATTTCAGTATCATCTCCAAATTTATATGCAGTTGTTTCAATATATCCAAAAGATTTCCTAGTTCCTGGCTTTCCCATAACTGCTAAATGTAATGGCCATCCATCCATCTTTCCAGACAATATCTGTGCAGAACGCATAAGGTTAGTTGATTCTGGGAATTTATTTATAGTATTTAATGGATGTAGATTAAGAAAATCAAACCAAGTTTCTTTAGTTAATTTTAATTCTTTAGTTAATTCAACAATTTTTTCTTTACTTAAAATTTTGACAGTAGGTTCACAAGTTTTCATAAAAAATACTCTAGATACAGATTTAAGTTTTAGATTATTATTCATTTCGGTTCTATCATTTAAATCTACAATCATTCCAGTAAATTCATAATTTTTCATTTCAAGTTCTTGTTTAGAAAAAATATAATAATCCTTTGATTTGTGGATTATCCTATAAATCCAAAAGTCTTGACTCCATTCATATTGGCAGTTACCATCATATCTTTTATCATAAGAATCATCTAGGAACTTCCAATTAGTACTAACACTACCATCCCCACCTTCTCCTTTATCTACCTTAATTACTTTCTTTAATAGAACTATTGTTTTCATAGTAGTATGGACTAATTGAGGTTTCCCACAAATTATATCCCTTGAATGTGCTAAGAATATATTTCTCTCATTATTTTCCTTACTCATTAGTTCTTTAGATTCAGCCTTAACATCTTCCCAATTTTTATAATCATCTCCTTCAACCCAATTAAGTTCTAAAGAATTAAATTGTGTTGAATCATAATAAGGATCAAGAGACATAACTTCTTCAAGTTTTCGTTTTGCTTTCTCTGCAGTTTCTTCGTCATCAAATATCTTAGCGGTCATTATTTCCTCCAATCCACTTACGATTAGACTTAGCAAGGTTACATGCTTGGCATAATGTTTGTAAATTATCTAATTCATCAGTACCATTTTGAGCTATAGGGAGTATATGATCTACATGGAGTGTAGTTTCTTTATTTGTTTTTCCACATTCCTTACATTTATAGCCATCTCTTTTGAATACTTCATGACGAAGTCTTGATTCTATAGGATCTCTTCTTTTAGTTTTATTATGATTGCCCATATTAAGTTTCCTTTTCAATTCAATTCTCCACTTTTCAAAAATCTCTTTTGACCAAGTTTTATATGGGAATATTGCTTCAGCATCAGGGCTTATAAAGAATATACTTTCAAAGAATATCCCCTTGCTACTTGTAACTTCTCTTGAAACTGGTTGAATACTATGCCCAAAGTTTTTAAAACGGGTATCTTCTTTGTCATATCTTTTCATAAACATTTGTCTTAGAAGATTATTTTGTAAAAATAAAAACGGGAGAAATTCTTTAAGTTTCATTCCAGTCCCCAATGATTCTTTTATCTGAATTAAATCTTTATAACATTCATCAGAATTCCAAATAATTACTCCTCCTTTTAATTTCTCAAAATATTGTTTTTTAATAGCCTCTATAATAAAATCAGTATCTTCATCGAGGGAAGTAACAATGAAATAAGGAATAATTAATTCTTTTGAAAAAAAAGAAAAGATTTCCTTTTCCCAAATTTCTGGATTATCTATAGATGTCTTATAAATTTTATCTAAGAATTTTATTATTTTATTTTCATTTTCAGATGCTAAACCATAGTCTATAATTGTCCTTAATTCTTTATCTTTCTCCATCATCCACAACCTCCATTTCACATTGACAAGCACTACAAAGTTTAATCACTAAATTCTTTTCATATTCCCTAACCCTATGGCATCGGGGACATTGCCATTCCTTCATCCTCCAACCTCCACAATAAAAGAAATCATTGTTTCAGAAATATCAACCCACTTCCCATTTTTATCAATTAAACTTATAGAATTCTCGTCGGCCTTTTCAACAGTTCCAGTATAATAGTAACCATTCTTTAAATCAACCTTCACCACTTTTCCTATGTATTTAATTAATTCCATATTTACTTAATTCCCCAATCAACCCCTTGTTGAAATAAGGTAATATTATTAGAATAAGATTACTTATAAACATTTATCAACATTTTAAAATGGTAACACTTAAAGATTTTCAATAGAAAACTATATAAAGATTAAGTTCCTTAAATTCTTTACTCTTTTCTCAGTTAAAGCGTATTGCATTATTTACTTATCCTCTCAAAATTTATACTTCCTGCAACTCCATCATCAAAAACAGCGTCTCCTTCAAAGTCTATATTTAAACTTGTTACATAATATTGTAATTGAACTTTTTGTCCTGCTTCTGCGTAAATTGTTCCTATGAATGGCATTGTATCAATCCCAGTTGTTTTAAATTCTTTGCTATTAGCAAATTGTAAACATTTAGCTTCTACTTCATTAATTAAAATTCTTGAATAAAGACTTGCTTCTTGATTTCCTACACCATTATTTTTTGGATGGAGACAACCTTGAATCCTATAAATTCCAGCATTCTCAATAATTATTGAGGCATTTGAATCAGTTAAAGAATAACCAGAAGTTGTTTCTTCGTCAATAGTTAAGTCCCAAGTCACATTAATCCAAGTATCAGCAGAAGTTGTATCAATAGTTGCATTTCTATGATATTGAGTAACATAATTTTGCCCATTCATAAAACCTGTTACATTCAAATCTCCCCCGATAGTTGTATTTCCTGTTACTTCTAAATCTCCACCGACGAAGAAATCAGAAACAACGTGCCAGATGTTCTGTAACCAGCCATGTCCACTTCCTACTTCGTTTGGATTAATAATCATATTTACTCCACTATAATAAATACTAGAATCTCTACCAGCACCCATCATAAACTTCTCATTATCTCCAACAATAGAAAGTCTTTCACCAGCTGCAGCTTCATAATCTGTTGGTGTTGAACTCCCGAATGTTCCAGTCAAAGCAGTTAAGTCTCCAGCAAAATCAGCATCTCCTCCTCCTGTGAAACTACCATCAACATAAACATCCTCATTAACTTCTAAATCCCCTTCAATTGCTAAATCTTTAAGGCTATCTAATCCATGACTAGATGTATAAGTTTCTGTTGTTGCGACTACTTGGTGTATCAACCCCATCTCGAAAACTGAACTTGTGCTTTCTGTTCCGTTGCCCTCATTACAAAATCCATTTACTTTCGATTGGTCAAAAACTAAATCATATATTCTGACTTCATCAATATCACCTAAAAAATATTGTGTGCCGTCTTGCCTCCTCCCTATATCTAAACCTACAATATCATTATCTACGGTTCCAGTTATTGATAAAGTATTTGAATCTAACACACCGTCTACATAAGCCTTCATAATCCCGTTAGTTGTGTCTATTGTTGTAATTACACAGTGCCATTCCCCATCATTTATTATGGAATCTGTAGTTGTCAAAACTTTTGCAGCTCCACCAATCCAAACAACCGAGCCATATCTCCCATTCCTCGTTAAAAAGTCTGCATAACTTCTTTGAGTAATACCATTATCTTTTGAGATTATTCTTTGATTATTAGTATTAGTAGATTTTATCCATGAGCATAAAGTAAAGTCCTCTGTCAATTGAAGGTCTGCAGGATTTCCTATGTTAATATAATCTGTAGAGCCGTTAAATATTAGAGCTTCATTTATTTTACCTGCTACCGAAATATCTTCTGTATTATCTCCGCCATTTAAAGTTCCATCATTTGTTCCAACACTATCTACTACATTTGTTGTCGCTAAATCATCATTCATTTTCCATTGAGAAGCTAATCCTGTTCCTAAGTCCACTACACTTACAGTTGAGGTGACTCCACCAATTAAGGCTTGGTTACTGACAATTAAATCCCCACTAAAATCTCCATCAGTTGCTGAGAAGTCATAACCACCAATATCCCAGTCTCCCGTCGCTGTTGCTGTTCCGTCGTTCTTCCAGTAACCTGCGGAAGCGTGGTCTCCCCATCCATAAGCGGTATTCCAATTTCCAACATCAGCGTCTGCGATTGTGTTTGTTCCTAAATCTATTCCATTAACACTAATATTCCCATAGAAACTATAAACATCATCATCCCTTATCCAATAATTACTCAAATAATTATATCTTTCCTGACTATCTACTATTTTATGATAATGTGATAATATTTGGAATATACTTAAAGGCTTATTATACATAGCAACTTCATCAATAAGCCCAACAAAATCCTCTCCCATTTCTAAATCATCTTCTGAAGGGGTTACGCTTGTGAGACTTGTCGAATCTGCCAAAACTGAATTAATATATAAACTTAAAGTTTCTGTTGCTTTATTGAATGTCAAGACTACTTGATATTTTGTGTTTATAGATAAATCTCCAGAAGTAACTTTTGAACCGCCAACAGTTGCTTTAATATAACCAAAAGTAGGAATTTCTCCAACTATCCATTCAAGTTTATAACTCCCTTTATTTAATAATGTGCCATTTACAAAACCCTCATTTTTAACCCAAAACTCAATACTAAATCCATTACCTCCAGTCAGATATAAATCAGCCACATTAGAAACTTCTATATTACTATCTCCACCAAATCTCGCCCCATCATTGAGAGCTAGAACTCCCCCATCAGCAACACCATCCCAAGAACCATCATGATTTCCATAAACATCTAAAACATTATCATCCATTGGCCAATAAGCAATCATCTCTTCGGGATTTGTTCTGTCAGCTACATTAGAAAATCTTTTATTATCTTGAATTAAATCATAAGCACCTAAATCAACATTTCCAGTAGCCCCCGTATATGGGACATAAGTGTCTAAATCAAGACCTGTTAATTGTGACCCGTTTCCAATAAAATAATCAGCAGTTAAATTTCCAACATCAACAATATCCTTACCACCCATATTAATATCCCCTGTCATAGTGCCACCAGTTAAAGAAAGATAATTAGCTAAAGAAGATATTGTAGCATAAACAGAATCGAGATAAGATGTAAACCAGCTTAAATCTAAACTCCATTCATCACTTATGTTATTAAATTGAGTATCATTTAGTTTATCTACAAAAGTGCCGTTTATTCCATCAATACCATCAGTTCCGTTGATTCCGTTTATTCCATCAATACCATCAGTTCCGTTGATAATAATCTATTCCATAAATTGGTGAATATCCATCAGTTCCATTAATTCCATCAATACCATCAGTTCCATTTATTCCGTTTATTCCATCAATACCATCAGTTCCGTTGATTCCGTTTATTCCATCAATACCATCAGTTCCGTTGATATAATCTATTCCATAAATTGGTGAATATCCATCAGTTCCATTAATTCCATCAATACCATCAGTTCCATTTATTCCATCAATACCATCAGTTCCGTTGATTCCGTTTATTCCATCAATACCATCAGTTCCGTTGATTCCATCAATACCATCAGTTCCATTTATTCCGTCGATACCATCAGTTCCATTCGTAAATTCTGGAAGAGTCGTTGAGTTATAATATCCAAATGAATTTCCTAAATCATAATAAAGAACATCAGCGTAAGATTCATTCCAAGAAGAATTGTCTCCATCTATCCCAGTCAATAAAGAACCGTTACCAATAAAATAATCAGCAGTTAAATTTCCAACATCAACAATATTATTACCACCCATATTAATATCCCCTGTCATAGTGCCACCAGTTAAAGAAAGATAATTAGCTAAAGAAGATATTGTAGCATAAACAGAATCGAGATAAGATGTAAACCAGCTTAAATCTAAACTCCATTCATCACTTATGTTATTAAATTGAGTATCATTTAGTTTATCTACAAAAGTGCCGTTTATTCCATCAATACCATCAGTTCCGTTGATTCCATTTATTCCATCAATACCATCAGTTCCGTTGATTCCGTTTATTCCATCAATACCATCAGTTCCATTCGTAAATTCTGGAAGAGTCGTTGAGTTATAATATCCAAATGAATTTCCTAAATCATAATAAAGAACATCAGCGTAAGATTCATTCCAAGAAGAATTGTCTCCATCTATCCCAGTCAATAAAGAACCGTTACCAATAAAATAATCAGCAGTTAAATTTCCAACATCAAGAATATTATTACCACCCATATTAATATCCCCAGCCATTGTGCATCCAGTTAGTTCACACCATAAAGCATTTCCCAACCCCGAAAAATAAGTCCATAAAGTTGTTGGTGTGTATCCGTCAAAATATAATGAGTTATTAAATGTTGGAATTGTAGAATAATTAATAGGTACTGGAATATCAACATTAAGAGAAGAAACTATTGGAAGGATTAGAAGCAGACTTATAACTAAAAAGAGAGATTTATATGAAGAGACCATATCAAAATTAATATTAAAGACTATAAAAACTTTATTTAAAGGTTTATAATTTAGCCTTTTTTAACTTAGAATAATATTCTTTATCTTCTTTAATATGATCCTTAGCTATTTTCTTGGCCATGTTCTTTTGTAAATCTTTAGGGAATAGATGGGCGTGTTCCATTTCCACTTGTATTCCTATTCTTAATTGGCATTCTTCATTACATTTTTTCATGCAAACATCCCTCTAGCTTCCATAGCTTTCTCAACTGCTGGTTTAGCAAAGGACATAAGTTTATCAGCATAAGATTTAACTTTCTTATCTACGCTTTTTGTATAATCATTTAACCAACATTCAAAATGAAATTCTTTAATTTCCATAATCAAATCTCCCTTAGTTGTTTTAAGAAGAACTTGGTGATCCTCTGGAAGTATTTCTTTCTTACAATAACAACATATCTTTTTTTCTACCATTTATCAAACAAACTTATCTCCCCAGATTTTTCGCTTCGTTCTCTCATTGGTTCTGTGGCATCATCCATTATTTTAATTGTAGCTCCTAGAATTAATGTATCTGCAAGTAATCCAAATAATCCCATTATCCAAATAAGCCAACCCTTCGTGGTCTCGGCTGATTTGTCTTTAAATCTGTTCTTCGTTTACAATCCATAGCATCTTGTTTTACCCTAACTTTATTAACTTCCGATCCTAACCTCTTAACTCCACCAATTATTCTAGAACTTACTTTTTTAATAGCAATAGGATTAACTTTCGGAACAAATTTACCTACTTTCCTTTGGTATCTCATCTGTTTCAATTGTCTTTCTAACCCTTTCTTTTTTTTACCTAAATTAGACATTTCAATATCGCTTTCTGCATAAGCCTTTTCCTTAGAAATTTCTCTTTTTAAATCTTCTATTGTAACCATTATTTATTTAAGATAATTAAAGTATATAAACTTTATCTATGCTTCAAATTGACTCTGTTTGTCAAATAATTTATATATTCCATAAACTGCATAAGCACAAACAATAAAGAATATTCCATTACTAATCCACCCAGCCTTTAATGCTAAGAATCCAATTATCCAAGTTATTATTCCTGAAGTAATCATTGCCCTATCCGTGCTATAAGCTTTGAATGTCATAAAACTAACTAGGGCTACACACATAATTAAACCAATTCCCCACAGACTACCATTCTGAAAGTTTAAAGCACCCCCAAATAACCAACTAAAGAATGAAGGTATTAAATTTCCCACATCTAAATTTGTATATGAACTTTCAATTAAGTCTACCATTATGAACGACTCCTCTGGAAGAAGGTTAAGAACTCCCTAACAGCATATATTATTAAGATTGTTATTCCTGCAAGGATAACAGTATAAGGTACTTTTCCACCAAGACCATCATTTATAAAAGAAGTTAGCACACTAATAGCACTTACAACCATAATAGGCATTTTAATTACAGCATAAGGGATTGCGACTATACCAGCACCAATTTTTTGAAACCAAGATTTATCTTCAGCACCTAGGGTTTTAAAGTTTTGATAAATATCATCAGCATCGTCCCCTATTGTTTCAATTTGTTCGTAACCAGAAAAATTAGTAGTATCAATTTGATTTTCAGGATAAACATTATTAAGTTGTTGTCCTCCAGAAACTGTTAAATAAGCAAAAACTCCTATAATTACAACTATTAATAATAATTCTGTTACTCTCATGCGTTCATCTTCCCAGCAATCCACAATATAAAGATTGTTAATCCTGCTATCCAAGACCAATCTAATGGTATGAACCCTATAAATTTAAGTAGAACTAAAGCAAAAGGTATTTCTATTAATGCTATTACTGGATTCATTGTTCCAGAAAATATTACAACACATAAAATAATTATAGAAGCTAAAATAGCCGAAGCCCCAAATATCTCTGGTGCATTATCATTAACAAAATTAATAAAGTCTACTAATTTTTCTGGACTTCGGCTAATATAAAGTTTAGCAACAATATCCCCAGAGTAGTTTGAATAATTACAGCTTAATGTTCCACTTGATGTATAAGATTTAACATCACATATAGAAATTATAGAATCATTATTATAATTATTCATATAAACATAAAGTCTCCAGTAACTTGCAGTTCCAGTTGTATCTAAAAAATCAATAGAAACCATTTTAGTTGTTATATTATTCCATAACCCAGCATCAGTAATTTCAATATTTTGTGCAAAGTATTCTTTTAAACTAGCAAATCCACTTAGAGCAATTTCTCCAATATTAATATCAATTTCACAAGGAGAAGAAGCACAGGCTGATTGTTTTATATATCCACCATAGTTATAATTATCTTTTTCAATAGTAAAATTATATGTTTGATCTAAATCAAGATTAGATACAAATTGTCCATTATCATCTGTTAAGCCAACCATGACTACAGCATAATCTCCAAGCCCAACAAAATATTTCCAAACTTTAACTATAGCATCAGTAAAAACATCTGTTTCTTGTTTTATATTTACGGAAAACTTAGTAGCCTCTGAATTTAATAAACTATAAAGTAAAATATCTTTAGAACTATTATCTATAGTTTCATTTCTATAGTAATATGTTCTTTCTGCATAATCAGTAGAAAAGTATTGCATATTCATATCTAAATAAGTTGTTTCGTTTCTATTTATACAGAATTGATAATTATTTAAAGAACTAGATAAGTTTTGGAAGGTATAGGTTTTCTTAATAGAACCATCTCCTATCCAATATTGAAAGTTAGTTAAAATATTTGTTGGATAAGATGAAGCATTTAAATTAGTTTGATTCAATTCGTCGAAGAAAGTAAAGTTTAATGTTTGAGTTGGGTAAGTAGCATTACATTGTTGAAATATTAATGGGCTTATTGTTTGGTTAATTTCTGTTGTAGTTATAATACTTCCACCAGTAGTAATTATCCAATAGAATGTTTTATTTTCACTGGCATTTATTAGAGGGATATTGAACGCACTCGATGCAAAATACCCAATAGATTCACTTCCTGCATTAACAGAAGAATAATTTGTTCCATCATAATTTAATATTGCAGTTATCGGATTGGTTGGATCATAAGTTATATTTATAGCTATAGTTGATATTTCTGTTTCATAAACTTCTGTTTCATAAACTTGTTCGTTTTCTAATATCTTATAATCCCATGAAGTATAAGTTGAGTTTGTATTCCCAACACTATCATTAGCCCAGATTGTCATATCTGTATCTCCGTATTCTAAAGTAAAGTTTGTAGAATTACTTACTCCTGTAACACAACCATCTATTGTAATATTAGTTCCATTGTAATCATACCAACAAGTATCTAAGTTTGTATCTGTAAAAGTTACATTAAGAGTTTCACTTTGTCCTATAGCACCATAGTTAATTGTTCCAGTTGGAGATTTTAAACTTATTTTTGGTATAGTTGTATCAATTAATAAAGTTCTATTTGCTGTTGCGAACCCACAATCTCCGTCGCTATCACATGCTTGGACGTTCCAGATTATTCCGTCTGTTATTGTTCTAGTCCATGTTTGTATTAATGAATCTGTGCTAAAAGAAAAATTCATATTTACAAGTTCATTCATCTTTTCAGAATTTCCATCATTTCTACTATCAATCTGTCCTATTGTTCCTATTGAAATTGGATAACTTACAGATGCAGCCCAGTACTGATAATTAGCACCACCCCTATCAGTGGTTAAATAATATGTTCCTATAGATAATAATTCACCGATAGTGGCTTTCCCCCCAGTTAATGTTCCTGTAGAAATTTCACTCCCTCCATTAGTAGTTCCTAAATACCATGTAGTTATTGGAGTTGTAGACACTATAAAATCTGCCTGAGTTAAATTTGATTCTGAGGTTAGAGTAAATTTTGCACCAAACTTGCCTGGTGTGGTCGCACCACCATCGCCGTGTCCAGTAATCTGAACATCACCTCCTAGAGTAGAAGTTGTATTTTTAATATCCCAATCTCCAGTTTCATTCGTCCATAAACTCCTATTAACTAATGTTGCTCCACCTGTTATTGTTGCTGTTGCGTTGAAAGTTTGAGGATTATTTAATAAAATATAATTATCTACTGGAGAATTAAGTATAACTTCGGCATCATCTCCTCCACTTATTGAACCCCAAGTTGCCCACTCATCTGTCCATACCCCATTAGATTTAACAATCCAATCAACAGTCCGACTTGGTTTCTTTTGTCCATCTAATCTTAAATTATAAGTTCCTGCTTTAACAACATCGCCCATTTGATAATTAATTGTCCCTATGTGAGTTCCATCTTCTACTCGAATACAAGTTTCTGTTTGAGTTCCATTTAGAGATAGTTCTTTATCTTTCGTACAAACAGTTTTATAATCTTGAATTTCTCCTTGATAACTAAAGTGATAATTTCTAATGTCTTGTTCAATCCAAGAATCATCTTCTTGTAAAGTTTTAAATATAATATCATCAATTAAAATACCATCGTTATATAATATAATTTCTTTTTCTGCGAAACAATTAATACTACAAACATCAGAGTTCTCTTTCAATTCGATGTCTGCTACCTTACTTAATTGTAAGAAGGGAATACCCAATACAGAATTTCTTATTTGATATTTACCATAAACAGATGTATCTTTTGTTTGTGTGAAAGAATCTACATTATCCCAATCTACTCCTACTTTTTCTAAGGGTGTTGCTTGTAAGTCTAAGGAACTACCTAATGGTAAAACATTCATAAGCAAACATACAGCTAAGACTAAGAAGATTGATTGTAATGCTCGTGAGGGTTTAGTTTTTTCCATTTTACTGTTGTTGTCCTCCAGAGTTTCTTTTACTATACATTATGACTACCATTATAATTAATCCGGCAAATATAAATATAGGGAAATAAGGATTACTCATAAGTAGTGCTGTTTTACTCATTTCTGGAACAACAACATCTTCTGCGAATCCAGTATAAACTTCTGAACCAATCCAAGCACCAAGAACACCAAAGCCACCAAAGATAAATATAATAATCATAATCGCAGGTTCAAAGTTTAGATACATTGAAGTAATTATTAATCCTATAAATGTTGCAACAAAAAACCAGAACACATAGTTATCAGCAAACTTAGAAGAATCATTATAAATAAAATCTGTAGAAATATCTGCGTTCTCTGAAGATATATCTCCAGCAGTTACTAAATCATCTGCATCTTCTTTTAAACCCTCCCCTAGTTCACTAACAAATCCAGATAAAAATAAAGCTCCAATCGCAAGAATAGTAAGTGTAACCGCAATAATAATTATTGTGGTTATATCATATTTTTTATTATTCGTTTTCATTTTAACCCCCTAAATCTACTAAAAAAATCTTTCACTTCAGCGACCGGCATCTTTGATTTTTTATTCTTTTCTGCAATAAAAGCTGTTGCTTCCATCTTAGTTATCCTATGGATTCCTAAATCTTCTAATTGTTTTTCTGTCCTTAAAATTTCATCTTCTAAGTCGATATGATAGTGAGAATGAACTGTTGTTTTTAGACTCATGTAAATTCTAACAAATTAAACTATAAAAACCTTATTAGTTTACACGCCATATACATCTAATGTAAATTAGGTTTTTATAGTTCTTTGGATGTTTATTTATATTCAAATTAAATCACAAATGGAGGTAAAATGAAAAATACAAAAAAATTCGATATGTCAATGCTTTATGAGTTTATCCTTTTAGTAGCTGTTATTGTAATTGTATCATTATTGGTTTTCCAAGTTAATGAAGATGCAAGGGATGATTTGACAGAAAATGGTACAGCTTATAATGCAACATTAGATGCAGATCTAGCAGTAGCTAAAATTCCTAAATCTCTAAAGCTTTTAGGAACAGCAGTTGTTTTCGGTGCAGTTCTTTGGGTTATTATGAGAGTTATTCCTATGGGTAACACTTCTAGTACATTCCAATAAGTACACTGATTACTAACTACAAAAACTTTGTTTTTGGGTGGGGGTTGTCTTGCCCCCACCTTTTTATTATATTCAAATTAAATCACAAATGGAGGTAAAATGAAAAATACAAAAAAATTCGATATGTCAATGCTTTATGAGTTTATCCTGCTTGTAGCCGTAATCGTAATCGTATCTATAATGGTTTTTACTATTACAGAAGATTCTAGAACAGATATATTTGAAGCACAAGATGAAACTGCTACCTGTAATGCTACATCGGGAATATATGTTGGATGTGGTACGGCTTATAATGCAACACTAGATGCAGAAACCGCAGTAGCTAAAATTCCTAAATCTCTAAAGCTTTTAGGAACAGCAGTTGTTTTCGGTGCAGTTCTTTGGGTTATTATGAGAGTTATTCCTATGGGTAACACCTCTAGTACATTCCAATAAGAATAAACAAAAACACAAAATTATTTCTTGGGGGTTATTCCCCCTTTTTCTTTTTATTTAATAAGAATCATTATCCCAACCATCATTCATATTTCTATGCCCCATAGCTTCTCTCAATGTTCTAACCGAAAAGAAAGCTATTATCCCTCCAACAATGTAAGGTGCTATTTTTAAGAACCTGGCTATCATTATAAATGCACCTGTTGCTGTTCCACCTGCACCAGAATTTATCGCAATTGTTGTTGCGTATAAATTACTAAGATGTAAATCATAGTATAAGAAAGTAAAACCTAATATCATTATAAACAATCCAAAATAAGTAATCCATAAAGAATCATTTTTTAGAAATAAGAATCCTAAGAATACTAATCCCAAACCAAGTATAACATAGAAATATAAAATACCTATACTTACTTGTCCATCATTATCTATATGTTTACCGTTTGGAGTTACTTCATATATCCCACTAGAATCGGAATTAGAATTAGATCCATCAATACAAACCAAAGTAGGCCTATATGTTCCTATTGATGGGAAAGTGGTAGTATAATTAAAAATACCATTACCTACAGCAGTAGCTCGGACATTATCTAAAAATAAACTTCCATTAGCATAAGAAACTGTTAGGTTCATTGTAGCTGAAGCCGTAGGAATTCCATTATCTATCGTACAGGTAAGTATTAAATTAGATTCTTGATTAACTTCATAATATTCTGTTCCGGCTGAAACAGTTAAGATACTTAATAAGAACATAGTAAATATTAAAATTAGTTTTATATTCATATTATTAATATTATATCCAACTATAAAAACCTTATTTATTTTTTTTATTTTTAAACCGAAGGAATAATAATGGCATAATTTCCGTTAGTATTGGAATATCCCCCTTATTTGAAGCTATATAAAATAATACTATTGCAATTACTACTAATGCGATAACACCGGCTATAAAATATGCAAATTGTTTATTTATATCCACCCCTAGAGTATTTTTATAATTATTTATATCTATTAATGCTTGTTGCTTCAAATTTGTTGGTACTGGATTATAAGTTGGTTTTGTAATATCTATTAATTTATTCTTTTCCCTTTCTATATTCTCTTCAAAGATTCTATTAGCCTCTGTTTCTATTTCTGCATCAGTTTTATCTTTAAATTCTTCATTAGCTTTTAATTCTAATATCCATTTATTTATAATTTTTTGTTTAAATTCTTTAGTAGGTTCTTTAAAATCTTCATTAGGAACTAAAACTTGTGTTACTTCAAAGGATCTCTTAACCTGGACAAGTGGGGAGTCCGGACTTATCTGCCAATAATATACCCTATTATCTTCATCCATCAAAGAACTATCAGGTAAACAATCTAATGCCTTTTTCTTAAACCTAGTTATCTTTACCATAAACTTTGTAATCTGACCTTTTTTAACATAACCGCCAAATGTATTTTTTTCTTTAACCATACCATTATTTCGTTGTCTGTGTATTCTAACTGGATAAATATAAATTTTCTTATCTTGATACTTTGTCCATAAAAACCATATAACTGCAATCCCTAGAATCCCCCAAATTACCCAAATTGCAATATCCATCATACCTCCACGAATATTATTTAATCCAAAAGAGGACATTAAATCTACCATTAATTTTTCCCTCCTTTATCTCTACGAAGAAAACTAAATAAACCTTTCTTACTTGGTTTTTGTTCCTGTGTCCCTAATGCCCTTGCTAATATTCCTTCACTTAAAGTCCCTCTAACAACATTTCTATGTCCTGCGTTCTTTGCATTATTTAAAACAGACATTCCCCAAAATTGAAGGATTGATTTTATAACATTGAAATCTTTAGGATCTAATTCAAATTCTTTAGAATATACTAAAAAGTTTGGATAGTTATCTGAAAAAAACATTAAGGCTAGTTTAGGAATATCTTTTGATTCATAATAAGAAAAATTAACTTGATCCCCGATTGATTCTAATACTGTCATAAAATTTCCAACACCAGTTGTATTCATTATAGGTTTTCTAGACTTAACCCATGATTTTTTAAAATAATCAAATGTATATCCTTCTAATTTTAATTTAATTCGTTCCATTGAATTAGTGGTGGATAATCCCCTAATAATCGAAACTTGATTATAATATTCTTCTTGGTTATCTTGTGTAGGAACTACAAGATTTCTTTCTACAAGTCTTTTAGCGAGACTTTCTTTTTGTTGTACTTCTACCATCTTTCATCTCCTTGATTATTTCTTTTTTTAATTCATTCCTAAAATTACTCCTTCTTTTGTTCCGGTTATCAGATACCACTTGATTAGTTTTATAAACAAACTTCTTAGAGATAACCATTATAAAATACATAAGAGTAATAATAACAAAGACTTTCATAAGTTTATAGCCTATGATTGACCATCCAATTAATCCATATTCATAAGATAAGGCGATAGATGTAATAAAAGAAAAACCAACTAGTAATCCAAATAGTACATTTGTTAAACTTCTAAAAAAATTAACTATAGATTCAATAGATTTGTTTTCTTTTGGAATGTCTTGAGTTTCCATGATTAATAAAATATTTTATAGTATATAAACTTTATTTCTTTTTCTTAACTT
>FUWD013230169.1_pt1 | contig 18576 bp, 17 predicted proteins | sample 1063281 | NCBI WGS metagenome assembly FUWD01 (sample SAMEA79048168, study PRJEB19326) | metagenome | biome: marine | reverse complement strand
AAGTAATAAACCGAAACGATAGTGCTTATAACCTGCCCTACGTTTCTTATACTTACCGTTAAGCCGAATTCCTACTCGCATTAATATTACCAAACAACGAGCGTGTGACCATTTTTTGGTATACTTCTAGTTCTTTCTTTGAAGCTTTTTTACTAGCTAAAATTTCTTGTATCTTTTTTAAAGCATACTGTTGTATGGTAAGCAAAGGCAATACAATATCTTCTCGTATTTCTATAGAGGCTTTCCCGTCTGGGTAGTTTTCCATGAGTTCTGTATGGTCTGCTATTTTTAGCAACAAGCGTTTGGTAGTCTTGTATTCTTCGTAAATAAGTTTCCAAAATTCACCAAATTCTTCGTCGTCTGCCATATAAGCGGTGAGTTCAAAAAACGATTTTGTTAAACTCATCACACTATTTTCTAAGAGTGTTTTTAGAAAGTCTGAGTTGTTGTAAAAATCGATAAGTTTATCAAACTCTCCGTTGTCTTCATACTTTTTTAAGGCAGTTCCTACCCCATAAAATCCTGGAACATTTTGTTTTAGTTGGCTCCAACTACCCACAAATGGAATGGCTCTTAAATCTGAAAAATCTAGGGTGTCAGATTGCGAACGCTTGCTTGGTCTACTTCCAATATTAGTTTTTGCATAGTATTGAAGCGTACTCATTTTTTCTAAATACGGTAAAAACTTCTCATGGTTTTTAAAGGCCACATAGGTTTCATAACTGGTGTTTGCGATGTCATTCATAATTACACGATGCGCATCACTTAGTTGATCTTTTTGAAACACTTCGTTTTTAATTCCTGAACTTAATAACTGTTCTAGATTAAATTGAGAAGAGTTTAAGGTTCCAAAATTAGAACTAATGGTTTGCCCTTGTATGGTAAGTTGTATCTCTTTGTCTTCTATGGTAGGGCCTAAAGAGGCATAAAACTGATGTGTTTTTCCTCCTCCACGAGCTGGTGGTCCGCCACGTCCGTCAAAGAAAATAACTTCAATACCAAATTCTCTAGAAATTGCAGTGAGTGCTTCTTTGGCTTTAAAAATAGACCAATTGGCCATTAAATACCCACCATCTTTAGTACCATCAGAAAAACCAAGCATAATAGTTTGCTTGTCTTTACGTTGGCTTACATGTTTCCTATAGGCTGTATTTGTATATAATGTTCTCATTACCGAGGCCGCATTTTGCAAATCATCTACGGTTTCAAAAAGAGGAATTACATCTACAGGTAATACATCGCCAAAGCCAGAAAGATTAAGCATGGCAAAGGTTTGCATTACATTTAAGGCAGTTTGATTGTTGCTAATAATGTATCTATTGGCACCGCGCTTTCCGTTTCTAGACTGTATTTCTTTAATGGCTTGAATAGATTTTAATGTTTTTACCAACATCTCGTCTGAAAAAATGCTTGGATCTATATCTCCTTTAATTCTTGATAGAACAGCTACTTGCTTCGTTGCTGATAATGTTAAGTAGTTTTCTGGAAAGGTTGTGTCTTTAGCATCTAATAATTCTTGCACCATATTGGTAAATGCGTTATGATGCACTCTACTGTCTTGCCTAATGTCTAGAGTAGCAAAATGAAAGCCAAAAATAGACACCTTGTGAATTAAATCGTCTAACTCTTCCAAAAACAATGATTTGTGTTCTTCAACAAGAATTACTCGTGCTTTGTTTAATTCTTCTAGTAGAATTTTTGAAGAAAAATTCACAACTTTATAACTTTTTGTAATGTGCTTATTCAGTCTTTTTTCTACTCTAATTAAGATTTCTTCTATTCCTTTAAAGGTAAGCCTCCTTCTTAATTTTCTGATGTCTCTGTGGTAGTTTTTAAGAATGGTTTGGCGCAATCTTTCAGCTACTTTAAGGGTAATTTCTGTGGTAACAAATGGGTTTCCATCTCTATCGCCTCCTGGCCAAAAACCAAGATCTATAATTTCATTGTCTAAAACCTCACCATCGTATACATGTTGTTGTACAAAATTGTAAATAGTACTTACAGAATGGTATAATACATTTTCTAGATACCAAATAAGGCTTACAGCCTCATCATAAGGTGTTGGTTTTTGTTTTTTGAAAAAAGGAGTTTTTCCTAATTGAGCCAACAAGTTTTTGATGAGTAATAAGTCATCATTTTGTATGGCTTTGTCTAAATCTGTAATAATTCCTAAAACATTACCCGGGTAAAATTGAGTAGGATGCGCTGTAAGAACAATACGAACTTTAAATTCTTTCAGATATTGCTGTAGTTCTTCTTTTTATTTTGAGAGAAGGCAGCATCTTTAGAACTTCTTAGGGTACCAATACCTTCCATGTTATTTACGTTTTCAAATTCTGCATCTTCAATAGCATCAAACAATACAATTTGTCTTTCTATATACTGTATGAAACGAAATAATAAATGAAATTTTTTCTTCTTCAGTAGGGGTTTTCTTGGTATTTTTTAAAGAAAATAATCTACTATTTGCGTGGGGGTTTTCACCCAAGTGAGAATCCTTTTTTTACACACCTCATGAAATAGCGGTAATAACACTCCAGTATTGCTAATAGAATCAAAAGGTAAGGTCATAAATATACTGTTGTATATTTGGTATTTTGAGACTACATTATCATTAAATTTCGAGAGTTTTAGTGCGCTAGACATAGGTAAATAATTGAAGTGTGAAATTACAAAAAAACCCAATTTAGTACTGAATTCAATGGGTTTTTCTACGAAAACGATGTAAAAAACTGGGTGTTATTTTTCTTTAGGCATCCAACGATTCATAGAGTATCCAAAAAGAAGACCACCCAACATCCACAAAGGAAATGCAATACCTATTTTTTTTAGAGTGATGTCTTCATCATTAAAATAAGGAAAAATAAACGTTAGTAGAATAAACATTCCGAACCCCCAAGGTAGGCCAATCTTAAGAATCTGTTTAAGCTTATTTGACATTCTTAAAATTTATAATTCCTTCTTGCAACCAAGCGAGGTAAGTATCTATATCTGTATATTGTTCAGCCCTATTTAGTATTTCAAATTCTGAAGTTAGTTGAACATAGTAGGGTTGTGAGGCTGTTTTAAAATTTACCGTTTGAAAGGTAGCCCACTTGTCTCCAACAGTTGTGATCTCTTTTAATTGTCCGTTGGCTCGCTTAAAGTTAAATTGGGCTGTTTCAGGTAATTCCTTTCTGTCATCTACATACAATGAAATTAAAATATAGTCTTCTTTTAGAAGTTTGTATATGGCAGGGTTACTCCATACATTTTCTTCTACCTTTCTACAATTAACACAGGCCCAACCTGTAAAATCTAATAAGATGGGTTTGTTTGCTGCTTTTGCAGCTGCCAGCCCTTCCTCAAAATCTTTATAGCAGTTTAAGCCTAAAGGGCAATCGTTTTCTTGTTCGTAAATACTGTAAAATTGAGGAGGTGGAAAACCACTCAATAAACTTAAATTCCAGCTAGGTGTTTTAAAAGTTCCAGGAATAAGATAGATGACAAATGCAAGAACTAAGATTCCAAAAGAGCCTCTAGAGAATGAGATTTTTTTATCGGTACTGTCGTGTGGGAAGCGTATTTTTTTTAAGGTATATAGAGCCAATCCAATAAAAATAACAATCCATATGCCAATAAATACCTCACGTTTTAAGAGGTCCCAATGGGCAACCAGATCGGCATTAGATAAGAACTTAAAAGCAAAAGCCAATTCTAAAAACCCAAGAATAACTTTGGTAGTATTTAACCAACCACCTGAGCTTGGTAAAGATTTTAACCAATTTGGGAATAAGGCAAATAAGGTAAAGGGGAGTGCCAAGGCCAATCCAAAACCAGTCATTCCAGCACTTAATTGCATGGCTCCGCCATCTGCAGTTAAAGAACCTGCCAATAAAGAACCTAAAATAGGACCGGTACAAGAGAATGAAACTATAGCTAAGGTTAGGGCCATAAAGAAAATACCAATAAACCCGCCAACGTTTGAAGCAGTATCCATTTTATCTCCCCAAGAACTTGGTAAGGTAATTTCATAATATCCAAAGAAAGAAAAGGCAAAGAACACTAAGATGGCAAAAAAGAAACTATTTAACCATACATTGGTTGAGATGGTATTTAAAATTTCTGGATTTACACTATCTAAAAAGTGGAAGGGAAGACTTAACAATAGGTAAATAATAACAATACATAAACCGTATAGAATGGCATTGCTAACTCCTTTGGCTTTGGCTTGAGATTGTTTAGTAAAGAATGATACCGTTAAGGGAATCATTGGAAATACACAGGGGGTTAAAAGGGCTAATAAACCTCCAATAAATCCAAGTAAAAAAATGGTAAATAAGCCTTCTTTTGGTTGTTTGCCGTCTGTATCTTGTTCTAAAAGCCTCTTGTTTTTTAGCGGAAGTATTAATTGCTTAGAGAGTAGTTTACTTTTTTCATCTAGTTCAACTTCTTCAGTAACAATCGCTTTTCCATCTAAAGAAAAGGTAAAATCTTCTTCAATTTGAATACAAACCTCTTTACATACCTGTGCAAAAAAGGTTAATGTAATACTAGTAATATCTGTATTGGTAAGTTGTATTCGTTGGGTAATAATGGCTTTTTCTTTAAAGAAAATCTCTTCTTTTTCCCATACATCACTGTATTCTTTGTAGGTCTTGCTTTCTACTGCTTTGCCAACTAGCTCAAACCCTGTTGCGTTTTTAGCAGCCGAAATTTCCAGCGGCAGCGAAGCATCTTCTGGATTGTATTGAGAATACAAATGCCATTGGTCTAAGATCTTAACGGTAAAAATTAAATCGTAGGTGTCTTCTGATATTTTTTCAACAGATGTAGAAAAAACAGCTGGATTATTTTCTGTTTGAGCAAAACTCTTGAGTACAAAAAACAATAAAAAGAGAATTCCTAATTTTTTCATGATAGATAGGATATTTTCAATCGATTTTTACTTGTTTTGTTTGCTAGATATCGTCGATCTTGTCTGAGCCCAATTACCCAAATAATATGGTCTTTAGCATCTGTAAGCATCCAAATTTTTTCTTTGTCGAGCAAAGATAATTTATTGTCTTTAAAAAGTTGACTTATTTTCTTACTACCTGTCATTCCAGTTGGATACATGGCATCTCCATGATGCCATTTTTTTAGAGACAAGGGATAGTTAATCAAATCGTTGTCAATAATAATTTGATGGTTGTTTTTACAGGTATAATCGTCTGTATTCTGAATGGTAAGTTTAATAGGATTTGTAATTTCTGATACTTTTTGGTCAATTAGAATGGGGCCTTTTATAGATTGACTTTTATTGATAGTAGTTACTATTAGAAAATTCCTATCTTTTAATATCCGATGTGTGTTAGAAAATACTTGTTTGCCTGGTTGTGCAGAAATTAAATTAACAATGTCATTCCAAGCAGTAAATCCGTACCCTTGCAGAAGTTGATATAGATACGCTTTCTTGTTTGAAAGCTTATCGATTTCTTTACAACTTATTTTCAGTAAATCATTTTCGTAAGAAACAACGTTGGCAGTAACATTTGTTAAAGCGTCATTAATAATGGACTGACTTTCATTTAAATATTCTATGGTGTTTTGAAAACTTTCTAAAACATGTGGATTTAATTCTTTTAAAACAGGAATTACTTTGTGACGCACTTTATTTCTCACATATTTTATACTAGCATTTGATTTATCTTCTCTCCAAATAATTCCATTTTTAATGGCAAATAAGGTGATGTCATCTCTAGAAAAAGCTAATAATGGCCTCACAGATTTTTGATTTACAGGAGGAATCCCTGTAAACCCCTCTAAACCACTTCCTCTGGTTAAGTTTATAATAAAAGTTTCTAAATTATCATTGGTATTGTGCGCAGTTAACACATAGTTATATCCTTTTGTGTCTAGGAGTTCATAAAACCAAGTATAGCGTAAATCTCTTGCAGCCACCTGAATAGAAACCTTGTTTTTTGCAGCATATTTTTCTGTTTCAAAAGAAGTAGAATATACAGGTATTTTAAGTGTTTTTGCTAAAGATGTTACAAAGGCTTCATCATCATCACTTTCTTGCCCACGCAAGTTAAAATTACAATGGCATAAAGAAAAATTGAGGTTTAATTGACTGCACAAATGAGCAAGTACAACGCTGTCTACTCCTCCAGAAATAGCAATTAGAAGTTTGCTATCCTCTAAAAAAGGAAAGTTTTGATGAAGATGTTGTTTAAATTTATGTAACATTGATGTTACAAAAATATGGAAATTAAAGTTGAGAACTTATCCAGTTTACAACATCCATCAGCATTTCATTTTTGCATAAATCGTTTTGTAATTCATGATACCCATTTTCATACAATTTCAGAGTTGCTCTATCTGCATTATCTGCAAATTCCTTTGTTCCTCTATAATCGATAATTTTATCACCTGTACCATGCAGTAATACTATTGGGATGGTTAGTTTAGATGCATTTTCAATAGCCCATTTTCCAGAATCAATAAACGTTAAAGAGAAGTTAGGGCTAATCTTTGAATGTATTAAAGGGTCATTTATATATTTTTTAACTTCTGTTTTTTCTCGAGAAATATCATTCGGATTTATCTCATTACCCATTGTTACCGAGGGTGCAATTTTTTGCAATAACTTTCCTATGGCTAATTTAATTTTTGGTGGCTCAAAAGCCAATTTTAAAAAGGGACTTGTGGCAATAATTCCTTGTAAATGAGTTGTTTTTTTAAGCGCATAATTAATTACAGCATTTCCACCCATAGAATGCCCATATAAAAAAATAGGGGTATTGGGAAAAAATGCCTTCGCTTTTTCTATAGTTACAGCAATACTTTCTAATACAGCTTCAAAACTAGGGTTATGACCACGTTTTCCTGATGTTTTGCCATGTCCAAAATGATCAAAAGCAACAACAGAAAAATCATGTTCATTTAACTTCTTGGCCACATGTGCATAGCGACCTGAGTATTCTCCCATCCCATGAGCTAGAACAACAACAGCTTTCGTGTTTTTTGCTTCCCAACATTGACCAAAAAAAGTAGTATTGTAAATATGAAAATTAAATTCTTTATGAGCCATTAGTAGTTTTTTTTAGCCAAATTCTAATACTTTTACGAAGTGATTCTTCTGGTCTTGGTAAAGGAATGGTTTTACCAAATTGTTTACTTCTTTTAAATTTTGAAAATGTAATTTTTAGTTGTTTCCATGCGTCAGGGTACATCTTTAAAAATGTATTGAATATGAGTTGTTCTGTTGCTTTTTCAGTAAGACTCTTGTAAACAGCTTCAAATTTTTCTTCTTGATTTGGAATCATAAGTTGTTAGAATTTGTTAAAACAAATTGCATTGCCTTTGCTTTTAATAAACACTCTTCATATTCTTTTTCAGGAAAAGATTTTGCTGTAATAGCACTTCCTACCGAAAATGAAAGATACTTTTTTTCTGCATCATATAAAATACTTCTGATCACTACATTAAAGTCAAAATTTCCAGATGGAGTAAAATATCCAACGGTGCCTGAATACAAACCTCGTTTGGTTTCCTCTAGGCTTTCAATAATTTTCATGGCAGATATTTTTGGGGCCCCCGTCATACTTCCCATAGGAAAGGTATCTTTAATGACATCTACAAGATGAACATCCTCCTTTATTTCAGAAACTACTGTAGAGATCATTTGATGCACCTGTTTAAATGAAGAAACTTTACATAATTCCTCTACTTGGACACTTCCTTTTTTAGCAGATTTAGATAAATCATTTCTAACTAAATCTACAATCATAATATTTTCTGATCGTTCTTTAGTGTCTATAGATAAGGCTGTGGCGGTTTTCTGATCTTCTAAATGATCTTCAAAACGTTTGGCAGTTCCTTTAATGGGTTGTGAAATAATCTTACGTCCTTCTTTCTTTAAGTACCTTTCTGGAGATGCACAAAGTAAAAATTGGTGATCTATTTTTAAAAATGTCGCAAATGGCGCTTCAGAGATGGTATTTAAATCTTCATAAATATGCAGTGGACTGATACGGGTATTTTCTGCATAAAATTCCTGGCAAAAATTAGCTTCGTAAATATCACCTTTATGAATATGTTCTAGTATTTTGTCTACTTTTTGAAGGTAGTCTTTTTTTGAAATTCGTGATTTAATTTCAATTTTTCCCTCACTTATATGAGTACTTTGAGGTGTCAATGCAATGTTACAAATTGCTTTAAAATCTGTATCAATTTCATCATCAACCATTGCTAAATACTGAAACTCTATTTGATTGTTTTTTATGAATAGAATTTTTTGTGGTTGAAAGAAAAATAATTCAGCAAATCCTAAATCATCAACATTTGAGGATGTTAAATTTTCAGCATCATTTTTTACATCATAACTGAGGTAGCCAAATAAATAATCTTGTGTGATAGATTGGTATTCCTTCAGTTTTTCAAATGCATGTTCTGCATCTGTTTTAATACTTGTAAACTCCTCAATTGCAAGAATATTATCAAAATTACTGTGTTCTTGGTGATGTTTGTTAGAATCTAACCAAACAGCAGTCTCGTATTGTTGCGCCCATCTCAATAATTTTTCATTGAGATTTGAAACAGTTTCTATAGAGAAAGTACGTGTTGTTCTTTGCATTTTGAAGGCAAAAAGTTTAAACTGAGTTTTGCTGTTTTATTAAAAAGTAATGATCGGAAGGAACTTCCGATCATTATGTATTTATATATGTAATATACTCTTTAAGCGTTCAGTGGTTTTCCATCCCAAGCTGCTTTAGCCGCTTCTTTCATGGCTTCAGAATACGTTGGATGTCCATGACAAATTCTTGCCAAGTCTTCTGCAGAAGCTCTGTATTCCATCGCAACGGCGGCTTCCATAATTAAATCTGCTGCTCTTGCACCTACAATATGAACTCCTAAAACTTCATCTGTTGCTTTATCTGCAAGTACTTTTACAAACCCATCAATATCTCCACTAGCTCTTGATCTTCCCAGAGCTCTCATGGAAAATTTACCAGATTTATAGTGAACACCTGATTCTTTTAATTCTTGTTCAGTTTTTCCTACAGCAGCAACCTCTGGCCACGTGTATACAATTCCTGGAATTAAGTTATAGTCTATGTGTGGTTTTTGTCCAGCAATAAGTTCTGCAACTACAACACCTTCCTCTTCAGCTTTATGGGCTAGCATAGCCCCTTTAACTACATCACCAATCGCATAAATGTTTGAGACGTTAGTTTGAAGATGATCATTTGTTTCTATTTGACCTCTCTCGTTTACCTTCACACCAATATTTTCTAATCCTAGCCCACTGGTATAGGCTTTTCTTCCAACAGATACTAAACAATAATCACCTTTAAATACGATTTCTTCTCCTTTTTTATTGGTTGCTTTTACCGTAATTTCTTCTCCGTTACGCTGTACATCATTTACCGCATGTTTGGTGAAAAATTTTACACCTTGTTTTTTTAATACTTTCTGAAGCTCTTTGGAAACATCTGCATCCATTCCAGGAACAATCTTGTCCATGTATTCAATTACACTTACTTCTGCACCCAAACGCTTGTATACGGATCCTAATTCTAAACCAATTACTCCACCACCTATAACTACTAAATGTTTTGGTATTTCAGGAAGCTTTAAAGCTTCTGTAGAGGTAATAATTCTGTCTTTATCTAATTCAATAAAAGGTAAAGAGGCGGGTTTAGATCCGGTTGCTATAATAATGTTGGTTCCTTCTATACTTTCATCAGATCCATCATTTTTTGTAATTTTTACATGGGTAGCATCTACAAAAGATCCCATTCCTTCAAAAACATCAATATTGTTTTTGTCCATCAAATATTTTATACCACCAGTAGTTTGTTCAACAACACTAGCCTTACGATCAATCATTTTAGTAAAATCAATCTTAGGAGGATCGATTAAAATTCCATGTTCTTCAAAATGCTTCACAGCATCATAATAATGATGAGAAGAATCTAACAAGGCTTTTGAAGGAATACAGCCAACATTTAAACAGGTTCCACCCATGGTAGCATATTTTTCTATAATGGCAGCCTTTAAGCCTAATTGAGAGGCTCTTACTGCAGAGATATATCCCCCAGGACCAGAACCAATAACGATAACATCGTACTTCATTTTAATTGAATTATTTGTACTACAAAAGTACTCATTATTCTTAAAATTATAATGGATTTTTCATCTTTAAACTGCAAATATGAATTCAGTTTAAAATTCTAAAATAAATAAGATTATTTTTGTGAATCATTTGTAAAAAACAACTACTTGAAGCATCATGTTTTTATCATAGGGTCAGTTTGGGTAGAACCAAACTCTTCAGCTGCTGGGAGTAGGATGCTTCAGCTAATTACCTCTTTTCTATCTAAGGATTGGCGTGTTACTTTTGGAACAGTTTCTCAAAAAAATCTAAATTCTATAGACTTATCTAAACTAGGGGTTCAGGAGGTTCGCTTAGAGTTAAATTCCACCAGCTTTGATGAGTTCATAACAGATTTAAAACCAACATTAGTTGTTTTTGATCGTTTTATCACAGAAGAGCAATTTGGTTGGCGAGTTGCAGAATATTGTCCAAAGGCCATTCGTGTATTGGATACTGAAGACCTACATTGCCTGAGAAAAACTAGACATGAAGCCCTTAAAAAAGAAATTGAGTTTAGTAATGAGATGCTCTTAAATTCAGAGATCTCTAAACGAGAAATCGCAGCAATTTATCGCTGTGATATTTCTTTAATCATTTCAACTTTTGAGATGAACCTATTGAAAGAAGTATTTAAAATTGATAAAAGTTTATTATATCATTTACCATTTTTATTTGATAAAATTGATGAAAATAATTCATGGAAGCCCTATGATGAAAGACATCATTTTGTATCTATTGGTAACTTTCTTCACGCACCCAATCTAGATGCAACAATTCAATTAAAAAAACATATCTGGAATGAAATTCGAAAAAGAATTCCTGCAGCTGAACTTCATATTTATGGAGCGTATCCAACCCAGCAAGTTTTGGAATTTACCAATGCTAACGAAGGCTTTTTTGTTCATGGTTTTGTAGAAGATGCCTTTGAGGTTCTTAAAAATAGTAGAATTTTACTAGCTCCTTTGCGTTTTGGTGCAGGAATTAAAGGAAAACTTAGCAACGCCATGTTGTGTGGAACACCTTCAGTTACTACTAGTGTAGGATCTGAAGGAATGAATGATGAAATTCCTTGGAGCGGTTTTGTAGAGGATGAAATAGCAAAATTTATAGAGAAAGCTGTTTTATTATATACAGATAAATATCAATGGAATCAGGCACAGCATCGTGGGATAGAAATTATCAATACAAAGTTTGACAAAGAACAATTAACGCCTCTATTATTTAAATGTATAGATGAGGTTTTTTCTAATTTAGAACAGCACAGAAATAATAATTTTACAGGAAAAATGCTGATGCATCATTCTTTACAGAGTTCTAAATACATGAGCAAATGGATTCAAGAAAAGAATCGTAAACATAAACTATAACAATCCTGCTCTTTTTAATAAAGCCTCTGGTTTAGGCTCTTTTCCTCTAAATCGTTTGTATAGTACCATGGGGTTTTCAGTACCTCCTTTACTTAGAATGTGTTCTTTAAACTTATTAGCAACCTCTTTGTTGAAAATTCCTTTTTCTTGAAAGTATTCAAAGGCATCAGCATCTAAAATCTCCGCCCATTTGTAGGAATAATATCCTGCTGAATATCCGCCTTGAAAAATATGGGAAAAAGCAGTACTCATACAGTTTTCTTTGACATCAGGATAGAGTTGAGTTTCAGAAAAAGCTTGAGTTTCAAACTCTTTTACAGATACAATATTTTCTGGAGTTTTGCCTCCATGCCAAGCCATGTCTAATAAACCAAAGCTCAATTGACGAAGTGTTTGCATGCCTTCATGAAAACTGGCAGATTCTTTAATTTTTTCACATATTCCATTGGAATAATATCGCCTGTTTGGTAATGTTTTGCAAATAATGCTAATGCTTCTTTTTCATAACACCAGTTCTCCAAGACTTGACTTGGTAATTCTACAAAATCCCAAGACACAGAGGTTCCAGACAGACTACTATAGCTTGTATTTGCAAGTATGCCGTGCAATGCATGTCCAAATTCATGAAATAGGGTAGTAACCTCATTAAAAGTTAATAGAGAGGGTTGTGTTTCTGTAGGTTTTGTAAAATTACAGACAATAGAAATATGAGGTCTTTCATTGCTGTTGTTTTTAATTTGCTGAGACTTATAGGAGGTCATCCATGCACCATTTCGTTTTCCTTCTCTAGGGTGAAAGTCTGCATATAAAATAGCAATAAACTCACCTTTAGTGTTTTTAACATGGTACGTTTTTACATCTTCGTGGTATTTTTCAATAGTAAAAACTTCTTCAAAAGTTAGGTCATACAACTTGTTTGATACAGTAAATACTCCCTCAATAACATTTTCTAATTGAAAATAAGGCTTTAAAATCTCTTGATCTAAATTGAAAATTTCTTTTTTTAATTTTTCTGAATAAAAGGCACTATCCCATTTTTGAAGTTGATCTATTCCGTCTAGCTTTTTTGCATATGACTCCAAATTTTTAAATTCTCTAAGCGCTGCTGGTTTTGCCTTCCTCAATAAATCCTCAGAAAAAGAAAGTACTTTTTCTGGAGTTTCAGCCATTCGTTCCTCCAACACAAAATGCGCATGAGTTTTATAGCCAAGCAAATTTGCTCTTTGATGTCTTAACTTAACAATGTTTAAAACAATTTCTTCATTATTGTTCTCATTGTTTTGAAATCCTTTTTTTCCAAAGGCGATAGCTAGTTTTTTTCTTAAGGTTCTATTCTCTGCATACGTTACAAATGGAATGTAACTCGGATAATCTAAAGTAATAAGCCAGCCTTCTTTATTTTGGTTCTTCGCCAACAAATTAGCTGCTTCTTTTGCTCCATCAGGAAGCCCTTTTAAGTCTTTTTCATCGGTTATATGAAGTTTAAAAGCATTATTGTCTGCTAGAACATTTTCACCAAATTGTAAAGATAGTTTAGATAATTCAGTGTCTATTTTTCGTAATTTTTCTTTGTCTTCATTATTTAAATTAGCTCCATTCCTTGAAAAACCTTTGTATTGTTTTTCTAACAACATGGTTTGTTCAGAGTCTAAATTTAAGACTCCTCTGGTGTCGTACACAGATTTTACTTTTGTAAATAGAGCTGAATTTAAAATCATATCATTTTTAAATTCGCTAAGCCAGGGAGAAATTTCTTGGGCTATTTTCTGAATAGCTTCAGAGGTCTCAGCTGAGTTTAAATTGAAGAAAATACTGGTAATTCTTCCAAGTTTTTGTCCTGTAAATTCTAGTGCTTCTGTAGTGTTTTGAAAGCTAGGTATTTCAGGATTTGATATGATAGTTTCTATTTCTTGTTTGCAAATCTCAATGGCTTCTTTAATGGCAGGTTTGTAATCTGTGCTTGAAATTTTTGAGAAAGGAGCGGTATTAAAATCTTCTAATAAAGGATTCATTGCTAGGTACAGTAAGAATAAATGTTATTATTTTTTTACGCGATCTGAAGCTTGTGTTACTTTAATTTTTAAACCTTCTTTGTAGGCTGTAATTTTGTCTTGAACACATGTATCTGAACTCCCAATAATTTGAGCAGCTAAGATTCCTGCATTTTTTGCACCATCTAATGCAACAGTTGCCACTGGAACTCCTCCAGGCATTTGTAATATAGACAATACAGAGTCCCAACCATCTATAGAGTTTCTGCTTTTTACAGGAACACCAATTACAGGTAAAGGGCTTAAAGAAGCCACCATTCCTGGTAGGTGAGCGGCTCCTCCAGCACCGGCAATAATTACTTTAATACCACGTATATGTGCATTTTTTGAGTAGTCAAATAATTTTTCTGGGGTTCTATGAGCAGAAACTATATCTACCTCTATTTCAATGTCAAAACTTTCTAGGATGTCAATTGCTTCTTGCATGATTGGAAGATCTGAATCGCTTCCCATTATAATTCCTACCATTATGCGTTTTATTTACTGATTACTTTAATTAATTTTTTTACCTGTTGAGCAACTTTTCGTGCCTTATTGATGTCTTTGTTTACGATGGTTACATGCCCCATCTTTCGAAAAGGTTTGGTTATTTTTTTCCGTAGATATGAGGAGTAACTCCATCAATTTGTAGAATTTTGTCGATATTTTCATAGATAACTTCACCTGTATATCCTTCGGCACCTACTAAATTAACCATAATTCCTGCAACTTTACTTTCTGTGTTTCCTAAAGGAAGATTTAATATACTTCTTAAGTGTTGTTCAAATTGGTTTGTATTGCTAGCTTCAATACTATAATGACCAGAATTATGAGTTCTCGGTGCTACTTCGTTTACTAATATTTCATCTTCTTCAGTTTGAAACATTTCTACAGCTAACAATCCTACAAAATCAAAAGCATCAGCAACTTTTAAGGCAATTTCTCTTGCTTTTTTGGCAATATTATCATCTATTCTAGCAGGACAAATAACATATTCTACTTGATTTGCTTCTGGGTGGAATTCCATTTCAACTACTGGATAGGAGGTTACTTCTCCATTACTATTTCTTGCAACAATAACTGCCAGTTCATTTTTAAATGGAATGAGTTTTTCTACTATACATTCTCCTTGAGGAAGGTTTTCAATATCTTCAAAAGTTCTAACAATTTTAACACCAGTTCCATCATATCCGAAGCGGGCAGCTTTCCATACAAAAGGCAACTCAATAATATCATTTTGAAAAGAGTGTTTTAGCTCTTCTTTGTAGGCATAATGAGAATAGGGTGCAGTTGGCACATTGTTGTCTTTGTAGAAATTCTTTTGAGTGGCTTTATTTTGAATAATTCGAATGCTTTTTGGTGTTGGATAGATGGCAAGACCTTCTTTTTCTAAACGATCTAATGCATCAATATTTACATTTTCTATTTCAATAGTTAGTAAGTCTACTTGTTTACCAAAATTATAAACGGTATCAAAATCCAGTAAATTTCCTTGATGGAATTCGTTGCATATTTGAGCACAAGGAGCCTCGTTAGATGCATCTAAAATACTAGTGTAAATATCAAATTTTTGAGTTTCAGCTAAGAGCATTCTTCCTAATTGACCTCCGCCAAGAACACCTAACTTGAAATCTGATGAAAAGTAATTCTTCAAAATAATCTAATATTGTAATAAGAAACAAAAGTACACATTCTATTTTCTAGTTTTACATTAAAAATTAGTGATTCTTAGAAGAGATCCATTTAAATTCTCTACTAAATATTCATTCGCAAAACAACTTGTGCCTTCTGTTAAGGGTGCTCCATTTAAAATATTAAACTCGCTATCATCACATTGGCATAGAATTCTCAAATTAGAATCTACAATCATTTGAGAACAAGATGAAATAGTTTGCCCTGGGCACAACCTGTCAAAAGCTTTAAATTGAACCCCATTAATATTGTAAATAATCAACCCTTGTAACCCTCCACTTGTGTAAGCCCATCCACCGGGAACCTGTAAATCTATAAATTGTGGAAGATCAAGATTTACAGACTCATTCACAGTAATAAATGGGAAACAATCATTCTCAACACCGTTGCTAGTACATCCTAGAATTAAAATTGTGCTTACTAAAAACAAAAACTTTTTCATACTAATTTTTTTGGGGATTATTTAGAAAAGCACAATTTACAAATATTTTGTACATTTGTTAAGTAAATCTCATCCTGTAAAAAGGCAATGAGATTTTCTATTTTATATTGATGGTTGTTTTTACCCTAAAATTATTTAAAACACCATAAAACTTAAAAAAATTAATCATGAGTAATGTTTCCTATTATACCCCAGAGGGATTAAAAAAGTTAAAAGACGAATTATTACAGCTAGAGCAAATAGAAAGACCAAGAGTAACCCAAGAAATTGCAGATGCAAGAGATAAAGGCGATTTAAGTGAAAATGCTGAATATCATGCTGCTAAAGAAGAACAATCTTTGTTAGAAACAAAAATTGCTAAACTTAAAAATGTGGTAGCTAGTGCTAGAATAATTGATGAATCTCAATTAGATACGTCTAAAATCTTAATTCATTCAATCATAAAGATAAAAAACACCAGTAACAAAATGGAGTTTTCTTATACACTTGTAGCAGATTCAGAGTCTGATATAAAAAATGGAAAACTATCTGTAAATTCTCCAATAGGGAAGGGGTTGTTAGGTAAAGAATTAGGAGATATAGTTGAGATTAAAGTTCCTAATGGTATGATGACTTTTGAGGTTACATCGGTCTCTAGATAAATCAAAAAAGAAGAAATAGTGAGTATTTTTACAAAAATTGTTTTAGGAGAAATTCCTTGTTATAAAATTGCAGAAGATAAAAATTATCTTGCTTTTTTAGATATTAACCCAAATACAAAAGGCCATACATTAGTAATTCCAAAGAAAGAAGTTAATAAAATATTTGATCTAGATAAACAGACCTACTCAGAATTAATGAGTTTTTCTTACCGAGTTGCAAAGGCCTTGGAAAAAACTATTTCTTGTGAACGAATAGGAATGAGTGTTATTGGTTTAGAGGTACCTCATGTTCATGTTCACTTGTTGCCCATAAACAAAATGGCTGACATGCAATTTATTGAAAAAGAAAAGATGACCAATGAAGAATTTACCGTTTTAGCTCAAGAAATATCAAGAAACTTTATCTAAGGTAATTTCAAATGTAGTTGCTTTATTTATATCTGAACTTTTTACAAGTATTTTTCCTTTGTGATAATCTTCAATAATTCTTTTTGAAAGCGATAATCCTAGTCCCCAGCCCCTTTTTTTTGTGGTATATCCGGGTTTAAATATTTTTTTAAACTTAGATTTTGCAATTCCTTTTCCTGAATCTGTTATTTGAATTTTTATCTTATTTAGTTCAGTTGTTATTCCAATAGATAGTTTTCCTTTACCCATCATAGCATCAACAGAATTTTTAATTAAATTTTCTATAACCCAGCTATATAACTCATCATTTAGATTCGTATAAATTTCTTGTTGAGAAGATTCAAAGCTAAATGCTATTTGTTTAGAACTTCTAAATTCTAAATACTCATAGGCTTTTTTAGTAGAAGCAACCACGTCAGATTTTTTTAGTGTTGGTAAAGAACCTATTTTAGAAAACCGATTAGCAATAGTATTCAGACGATGTACATCTTTTTCTATTTCATCAACATAGTTGTCATTAATATTTTCCATTTTTAAAATTGCTATCCAACCAAGTAATGAAGACAATGGGGTTCCAATCTGATGAGCAGTTTCTTTTGCCATCCCTGTCCATAACTTATTTTGTTCCGCTACTTTATTTGAGGTAAACATCATGTAGATTAATGCTAAAAATAGGGCTAGAATTAAAATTAAAGTAAGTGGATAATAAGAAAGTTTGTTTAATAAGTCTGAATTTCTATAATATATGTATTGTTTTCTGTTTTTTGCAAAATCTATTTCAATAGGATTATTTTGCTCTTTCATGATTTCCAATTGTTCTTGGAGGTAAGCTGGGTCTTTTGCTTTTTCAGGATCTAGATTTAAGTAAGAATCTACTCCAATATTACCATTTTCGTCTACTAAAATCATGGGAATATTGGTGTTGCTTTTAATAATTTTATCTTCCAAACTAATATCAGCTTCTAGATTTTGATTTTTAGCAAATTCCTTCATGGCTGTAGCAACAATCTCCATCTTTAATCGCTCTTCATTTTTAAATCTATTAAAAAATGAATAGGTGTTCCAAAGGATTAATGAAACTATAGAAAACGAGATGAGTATTGCAAATCGTTTTAATAATAATGTATTTTTTAAAAAACTCATCAAACAAATATACTAGATTCACATGTATAACTCATTTATAAAATTGATAGTATCTTTACATTACAAAATTTTTTCACATGATTTCCATTAACCCTAAAGAAATACCAACGGGTAAATTACACGGTTATTTATTAGGAGCTGTAGCACCTAGACCAATTGCATTTGCCAGTACTATTGATGAAAAAGGCACCCCCAATTTATCACCTTTTAGTTTTTTTAATGTATTTGGATCTAATCCTCCAACTATGATTTTTTCACCTGCAAGAAGAGTTAGAGGTAATACAACCAAACATACGTTACAAAATGTTGAAAAAATCAAAGAGGTAGTTATTAATGTTGTCAATTTTGATATCGTTCAGCAAATGTCCTTGAGTAGTTCCGAATACCCTGAAGGGGTTAATGAATTTGAAAAAGCTGGTTTTACCATGTTGGCATCAGATGAGGTGAAGCCTTATAGGGTAGCAGAATCTCCAGTTCAGTTTGAGTGTAAAGTTACAGACATCATATATACCGGCGATCAAGGAGGTGCAGGGAATTTAATTGTTTGTGAAGTGTTAAAAATTCATATTCATAAGACGGTTCTAGATGAGTATGAAATGATAGACCAACATAAAATTGACTTGGTAGCCAGAGCTGGCGGAAGTTATTACACAAGAGCTAGAGATGGTTTTTTGAATCCCAAAACCTATTTCTCCTTTGGGAATAGGTATAGATCAATTCCTTTAGAATA
>FUWD013021027.1_pt1 | contig 18576 bp, 17 predicted proteins | sample 1063281 | NCBI WGS metagenome assembly FUWD01 (sample SAMEA79048168, study PRJEB19326) | metagenome | biome: marine | reverse complement strand
TTATTCTAAACTGATGGAATTCATCTTTTCCAGCACCGTTGATACTTCCCGTTTGAGTTCGCTTCTGTTAAGTTGAAAATCAGCTGAAGAAATGCTTCCCATTTCATACTCCAGTTCTAACTCCTTGATCTGTTCGTACAGTGAAAGTTTACGCAATTCAAGAGCCTCAGCCGTCACTTTATAACTACTCCTGCTCCTTCCTCTCGAGACAAAAAGCGGCTGTACAGAAAAGACAAGTACCACAACAAATGTCAGAACGGTCATAATAGTTGCGAACATCTCAGGCTCCTTTAACAAATCCGCGGCTGGGCCAAAGGGAAATAACAGTACCGAAAAGAAGCAAATAGCTGCCCAACCAGACAAAACGTACCAGGCGGTTTACCATAATCTTAATGGTAAGCAATTCCTTATCCTGGTCAATTCCACCAAAGACAGAATAGACATCCTCCCGCCACGTGGAGTAAAGAGAAAGTTCGCTGTGGGGCTGCCGCCTGTCGGGATTGGGATTGCGGTGAAAATAGATACGTTTCTCAGGGTGGAGCGATACCACATCTTTTCCCTCTTTGACCACATCTAGCGTCGCAATCCAAGCGAAGTGGTTAGGCCTCTCCTCCTCATTCAAATCCGTAAGAACAATATCATACCCAGCAATATGAACTTCGTCTCCCACTAACATGCTCCATTCCTTGTCTTTATCAAAAGCTTTGCCGATAAATCCCACAAACATGAAGACGATTCCCATATGAACAATGTAACCACCGTAACGTGACCGGTTCTTGGAGATCATTTTCAAAAGAGCAATAAAGGGGTTTTCGCCAAATTTTCTTGTCCTAACAGTGACGCCCCTCCAAAATTCAAGAACTACAGTGGCGGTAACAAAGGCAGTGAGAAATACCGTCACCAGAGGATAAACAGCCCTTACACCAAAACCCATGACCACAACAACTGTCCCAAGACCTGTGAGAACAGGAATGGAAAAGTTCCTGATCAAACTCTCTTTAGAAGTTCTCCGCCATGCCAACAGCGGACCGATGCCCGCAAGAAAAAGTAGTATAAGGCCAATGGGAATGGTGATCTGATTAAAAAAAGGCGCTCCCACTGTAATCTGCGTCCCTGTGACTGCTTCTGAAACTATTGGAAACATGGTTCCCCATAGAACGGCAAAACAGATACTCACAAAGATAACATTGTTAAAAAGAAAACCGCTTTCTCTTGAAATAAATGATTCCAGTCGCCTCTCAGTTTTCAAATCATCAAGTCTTGTGAGAAGCAGATAAATACTTACCACCAGAATCAGGAAGACGAATGTAAGAAACATAGGCCCCAGAGAAGATGCTGTAAAGGAGTGGACTGAAGAAACTATGCCGCTTCGTGTAAGAAATGTCCCAAATATGCACAGTACAAACGTCACGAAAATGAGGATCATATTCCACACTTTCAGCATATTTTTCTTTTCCTGAATAATGATGCTGTGAATGAAGGCGGTACCAGTCAACCACGGCATGAAAGAGGCATTCTCAACAGGATCCCAAGCCCAGTAGCCACCCCATCCCAGCTCATTATAAGCCCACCAGCCACCAAGGAGGATTCCAAGCCCCAGAGCCAACCAGGTAAACAGCGTCCACCGACGGATACTCCGGACCCAGACGGCATCCAATTGCCGAGTAAAAAGAGCCGCTATAGCAAAAGCAAAGGGGACAGAAAAACCGACATAACCCAGATAGAGCATGGGCGGGTGAATAGCCATGGTAGGATTCTGCAATAGAGGATTGAGTCCAAGCCCATCGTGGACCGGAAAGTTGGCCTCTACCGGTGAAAAGGGATTGGCTACAAAGTTTACCAGAAGCAAAAAAAAGGTCTGGACAACGGCAAGAGTCATAATGACATAAGGCATGAGCTTCTCATGCCTGTTCCTGTTCTGGAGTAAAACCACTGCCGAGTAACAACAAAGAACGAAAAGCCAGAAAAGGAGCGATCCCGATTGCCCCGCCCAAATTGCTGTAAACTTGTACAGTGTAGGTGTCCCCAAGCTGGTATATCTCGCTACATAGTCAACATCAAAGTCACCCTTTACGAGGCTCGCCAACAGCGTCACCGTGGCCAAAGTCACAAGAAAGCAGACACTAAGGCTTGTTCTTTGGGCCACAAAGAAAAATCTGTCATCATCCCTGCGTAGGAAAAAGACTAGAAGAAAAATTGTAAGTACAGCTAAACCGAGACTGATACTGAGGAGTGAGGCACCGTAAACAGGCATTGCTTTATTGAATAGGGTTAACGAACAGAGCTAAAGAGATGTTTCCGTGTCCCGAAGGTCGCCTTCATAGCGGGAAGCACACTTTGTCATCAGGTTGTCCGCATGGAAATATTCACCATCGTAAATGCCTTCAACAACCACTTCAGAACCATCCTTGAACATATCAGGAACGATCTTGTGATAACTGACAGGCAGTTGATTGCCTTCCTGCATCAGAACAAAAGAAAGAGCAAGAAGGTCATCCTCATTATGGAGGATTGAACCTTCTTTCACATTCCCGCCCAATCGGAAACGTTTCCCCGGTTTTTTTTCATAATTGGTCGTCAATTCCCGAATAGTAACATAAGGAAGTTCATTCCCTTCAATACCTAAACCAACCCAGACGATCATAAGTAAGGCAACGGCCACAATCACAACTAGGAACCTCTTGTTCATTCTTCACCCTTTCAAACTACAGGTGTTTCTGTCCATTCTCCAAAAACTGTCTTCATGGAATCAACGATTTCTCCCATGGTGGCCATTTCCTTTGCCGCTGCCACTATGGGAGGAACCAAGTTTGATCCATCTCGCGATGTTTCTTCTACTCGTTTGAGCGCAGCATCAACTTTCGTCTGATCACGGCTACCCCGGAGCTCGATCAATTTTTTCTTCTGTTTTTCCTCAGCCTCCAGACCGATCTCCATGAGAGGAATTTCTATCTCTTCATCCTCCTTAACGAAATCATTCACCCCCACCACTATACGACTATTTTCATTAATCTTTTTCTCATATTCAAAGGCTGACCTAGCAATCTCACGCTGAAAGAAACCTTCCTCAAGTGCGGGAATGACGCCACCTATTTGTTTTACTTTTTCAAAGTAATCTTTCGCCTCTTTCTCAAGTTCATCCGTAAGTGATTCGATGTACCACGACCCTCCCAGCGGATCGACAACATTAGACACGCCCGTCTCATAGGCAATAATTTGCTGTGTTCGCAATGCAATCTCGGCGGCCTTCTTTGACGGCAAGGCCAATGTCTCATCCATGGAGTTAGTGTGGAGGGACTGTGTCCCACCCAGGACTCCGGCCATGGCCTGGAAGGCCGTACGGGCAATATTGATCTCCGGCTGCTGGGCCGTGAGGCTGCAGCCGGCTGTTTGTGTGTGGAACCGTAATTTCCAGGAACGGGGATCTTTTGCACCATACTTATCTTTCATATGCCGCGCCCAGATACGTCTGGCAGCCCGAAATTTGGCGATCTCTTCCAAAAAGTCGAGGTGGGAGTTGAAAAAGAAGGAAAGTCTCGGTGCGAATTTGTCAATATCAATACCGCGCTCTATTGCATGCTCCACATAACAGAATCCATCCAGCAGTGTGAACGCCAGTTCCTGGGCGGCGGTAGAGCCTGCCTCCCGGATGTGGTAGCCGCTGATGGAAACGGTGTTGAACTGTGGCATCTCATCGGTACAAAATTCAATGATATCTGTAATAATCCTCATGTGATCTCTGGGCGGGTAGATCCACTCTTTCTGAGCAATAAATTCTTTCAGGATGTCATTCTGAAGCGTTCCTCTCAAATCCTTTAAAGGAACTCCCTGTCCTTCAGAAACAGCAATATAGAGGGCCAGCAAAACGATAGAGGGGCCGTTAATGGTCTGTGAAACACTCACATCACCAAGATTGATACCGTGAAAAAGCATTTCCATATCTTTGAGGGAACAGACGGAGACACCGCACCTTCCCACTTCACCTTCGGAAATAGGGTGGTCCGCATCGTAACCCATAAGGGTAGGCATATCATAAGCCACGGAAAGACCCATTTGCCCTTCTTTCATAAGAAAATGATAACGTTCATTTGTCTCTTTGGGGGTGCCAAAACCTGAGAATTGACGCATGGTCCACAATTTGCCGCGGTACATGTTGGCATGGATACCCCTTGTGTAAGGGTATTGCCCGGGAAAGCTTATCTTTTCCATAAATTCACCGTTGGGCTTTTCGGGATAATAGAGAAGGTCTACTTTTTCGCCGCTGACGGTTTCAAAGTTGTATTTACGTTCACCATCGGAAGAGGATTCTTTCTTCCACAGTGCTTCAGAATCAGAGAAAAGCTCCAGTTGGTGTTTCCCGTTTGAAGACATTTCAGTTTATCCCGTCACCCGGGTTCTGGTTACAGTCTGAAATCCTTCATAGATCATCCAGACAAAAAGGACAATCAGAAACAGATTTAGCCCGAAAAGAAGCCAGTTGTTGGCAAAAAATTCTGTTGTCTTTATAACTATAGACACAAGTGTTGCTGTCATGACAAAGATCATGGGAATAAGTACAGGCAAAATTGGTCTTTTAAGCTGCCAGAAGTAGAGTGTTACCACCATTAGTGTCAATCCAGCCAGCATCTGGTTACTGGCACCAAATATGGGCCACAGCACCCATCCCGCTTGTCTGGCCGCACCGGTGGACGGATCGTTCACATTCCACAGAGTTAAAGCAAGGGCCGGCAGAACAGCAACAGCTGTTGCAATATACCGGTTTGTAAGCAGTTTTATATTCACAGCACTACCAAGTTCAGAAAGGACAAACCGTTGAATACGTGTGGCAGTATCCAGAGTTGTGGCGGCGAATGAAATAACCAGGACTGCCATTAGTGTTTTAGCCAGCTCGGCCGGAACACCCAATTCCTGAATTAGAGCACCTCCGCCCAGAACAAAAGCTGACGCCTTGTTACCACTGGCATGGGCCCAGCTATCATAATAAACGGCCCAAGACAGATTCTCAACCTGTCCTTGAGAAGGCAGCGTGCAGGCAGCCACGAGGGAAATTCCCGCCACCGCCGCGATCATGGATGCCAAGGCCAGGGTCCCCTCCCCCAGCATACCACCGTAGCCGATGAGGCGTATATCGTTCACACGGTTCACCTGCTTGGAGGTGGTACCGGAAGCGACAAGACCGTGAAAGCCACTGATGGCACCACAGGCAATAGTAACAAACAAAAGCGGAATCATAGATGGTGCGCCGTGATCCACCGCCAACCTGACGGCCGGCGCCTCAATCAGGGGCCGGGCATAAAAAATTCCTGCATAAAGTAATCCAAGCCCAACAAGAAGCTGGTGGCTGTTAATGTAGTCTCTCGGCTGAAGGAGGAACCAGACAGGCAAAAGACTTGCAATAGCCGAGTAGGTAAACAGCAAGACAACCCAGGTAGTAGACGCTTCGGCCCGTGACATGCCCAGGCCCTCAAAACTTAAGGGTATCTCTGTTCCTACCCAGATAAAAAAGTAGAGCAATAACAAAGCAACAAGGGATGGGATAAGAGCATCTACACCTTTTTTATAAATGAGCCAACCGACCCCGATTGCCAGTAAAATCTCAATATTGATAGGAAGCACAGCGCTGGGAACAACCACAAAAAGATCGGCAATGACCATTGCAAAAACAGCCAGTACAAGCCAAACAAGCATCAAAACAAAAAGAAGGAACATAATGCGGGCATTATCACTCATAATCTTGCTACTTACATCAGCAATGCTCCGCCCCTTTTCACGGACGCTCACCACCAGTGCACCAAAGTCATGAACTGCACCCATAAAAACGGTGCCGAGGATAATCCAGAGACAGGCCGGCAGCCACCCCCAGTAGGCAGCCACACAGGGACCGACAATGGGCGCCGCACCGGCGATGGAGGTGAAATGGTGACCAAAAAGGATGTGCTTATTCGTAGGAACGAAATCCACGTCGTCCCTCAGTTCATGGGCAGGTACTTTTAGGTCGGGATCTGTCTCGTAAATCTTGTTAGAGATCCAACCCGAATAGAAACGGTAACCCAAATAAAAGGTCGACAAACCGATTACGGCAAGGAGTGCTGAATTCATTCTATGCTCCGTTCAGACTACTGAGAAAAGGTGGTTGAAGTCACCAGTTTTGATACAGTTTCGGCAATCCTCTCCGAGGTGAGGCCGAGGTCGTTCAACAGCCGTCGCCGATCACCATGTTCGACAAACTCATCAGGAATTCCCAGATGATGTACTTTCCCACCAAAATCTCTTTCATTCAACGCGGTCAGGACCGCTGGTCCAAAACCACCTTCCAGAGAACCTTCTTCAATGGTGACAACTGTTGAAAACTGTCGACTTATCTCATCCAGCATATTTTCATCTAAGGGTTTAACAAAACGGGCGTTCACAAGTTGAACATCCAGGTTCTGTTTTTCAACGGCATGTTGTGCTTCAGGAACCATGCTACCAACAGCCAGGATTACCAGGTCGTTTCCTTCCTTCAAAACTTCCCACGTTCCCACTTCAACTGCCTCAGGCGCCAACGATTTATCGAAAACCAAGGATGTCGCTTTCGGGTAGCGCACCACAAAAGGGCCTTTCCAGTGATTCAATCCTGTGTACATCAAATCTCGCAGTTCATTACCGTCTTTCGGTGCCGCCAAGGCTATACCCGGTATTGATCTGAGAAAAGAGAGGTCAAACACACCGTGATGGGTGGGGCCGTCAGGTCCCACAACACCTCCTCTGTCCAGACAAAAAAGGACAGGCAGTTTCTGAAGGGCTATGTCGTGAACAATCATATCATAACTGCGCTGCAAAAATGTGGAATAGATGGCTACAATAGGCTTCATCCCCGATGCAGCCAGACCACCGGCAAACGTAACGGCGTGGCCTTCGGCGATACCGCCATCAAAGAAACGATCAGGGTGTTTTTCAGCAAACGGAACGAGACCTGTCCCTTCCCGCATGGCAGCCACCACACAAACGACATCTTTATCTTCTTCAGCAAGCTGACAGGCGATAGAACCGAACACTTTGCTGTAGTCCGGCGCAATGGGCTCTTGGGCCTGACCGTCCCCGTTGCCGGAAAGGGAGTAATATTTAAGCGGATCGGCTTCCGCTTTTTCTTTGCCGACACCCTTCCGCGTCAAAATATGGACCACGGCCGGAAATGACGCACTTTTCAGATTCTCAAAGGTCTCTATCATTTCATCCATATTGTGACCATCAATAGGACCAAAATATCTAAGCCCCAGTTCCTCGAAAATCATCCCCGGTACAAGAAAATGTTTGAGACCTTCCTGGATTGTATGCGCTATCCGGCGAACAACTTTTTTGGAGATTCCCGGAAGTATCCCTGTCAAATCCCATATCTTATCCCTGACACGGTTGTACAGCGGGTTTGTCACCACTTTAGTGAGGTAATGAGACAGCGCACCGACCGTATGTGATATGGACATTTTGTTATCGTTCACCACAATCAAAAACTGGCTCGGGAGTACACCAGCATTATTCAAACCTTCATAGGCAAGACCACCTGTCATGGCTCCATCACCGATTATTGCAACGACGCACTGTTTTTCCCCTTTCAAATCCCGGGCTCGTGCCATGCCGAGGGCAGCAGAAATAGAGGTGCTGGCGTGACCGGCGCCAAAAATGTCATATTCACTTTCGTCACGTTTACAAAAACCGCTAATGCCGTCATCCTGACGCAACGTGTGGAAATTGTCCCGGCGGCCCGTAACAATCTTGTGGGCATAGCACTGGTGACCCACATCCCAGATGAGCAAATCTTTGGGAGTATCAAAAACCTTATGAAGAGCCACGGTAAGATCCACAACACCTAAAGGTGAAGAAAAATGTCCCCCCTTCTCCTCTACCACGTCAATGATGTGCTGGCGAACATCATCACACAGCTGGTCGATCTCCTGGCGATCCAGCTTCTTCAGATCAGTCGGTGAATGGACCCTGTCCAGAATTGTGGTTTTCTCAGGCAAGTGACATTTCCCCTTTCAGGGTAGAAAAGTAGTTATGGATCCGCGTCTCGCCCGTCAATTCAGGATGAAATGCAGCCGCCATATGGTGCCCTTGCTGAACCAGGACCGGTTCACCATTAACAGATGCCAGAACCTCAACTTCGTCACCCATGTTCTTGATCCTAGGCGCCCGGATAAAAACTCCGCGCATGGAAAAGGCCTGACCGTTGGTTGTTATATCCAGCTCATCAATAAAGGAATCGATCTGGCGTCCATAAGCGTTACGCTCTACCTCTATGTCAAGAAGGTTAAGTGTCTCTACTCGGTCATCGTCTACTTTGGTGGCCATGAGTATCATACCAGCACAGGTTCCGAACACCGGACGGTCAACGGAAAATTTGAGCAAGGCGTCATGCATATCAATTTCATTAATGAGCTTGGTCATGGTGGTTGATTCTCCGCCGGGGATGATGAGGCCATGGCACTTTTCAAGGTCTTCAGCCTTTCTCACATCCACAGCCTGGACATCCAGCTGTTGAAGAATAGCCAAATGTTTGGCATACGCCCCCTGCAGTCCGAGGACGCCAATTCGCTTCACTACCAGCCGCGCTCCTGGAGACGTTCTCCTTCAGGAATTTCAGCCATATCCAGACCCTTCATCGCTTTCTGGAGATCGTATGAAACTTCAGCCAGCTTGGCCGGATCGTTATAATAAGTGACTGACGCTACGATAGCCTTTGCCCTCACCGGCGGATCTTCCGACTTAAAGATACCCGAGCCTACAAAAACACTTTCCGCCCCTAGCTGCATCATAAGAGATGCATCCGCCGGAGTGGCAATGCCGCCAGCTGCAAAGTTGGGAACAGGAAGTTTGCCAAGCTTGCCCACCTGTTTCACCAGGCTGTAGGGAGCACCGAGATCCTTGGACTTGGCCATAAGTTCATCGTCACCAAGAACAGTGAGTGATTTTATATCTTTTTGCACCTGCCGCATGTGACGAACAGCTTCAACAATATTTCCGCTGCCTGCTTCACCTTTAGTCCTGATCATGGCGGCACCTTCTCCAATACGCCGGAGCGCTTCACCAAGGTCTCGACAGCCACAGACAAAAGGTACCTTGGATGCGTGCTTATCAATATGATTGTGCTCGTCCGCCGGCGTTAGCACTTCACTCTCATCGATAAAATCGACACCCAGTGACTCCAGTATCTGCGCCTCGGCAAAATGGCCGATGCGGCATTTCGCCATGACAGGAATGGAGACAGTTTCCTGGATTTCTTTGATCACCTGCGGACTGGACATACGAGCAATGCCGCCGTCAGCACGGATATCAGCCGGGATGCGCTCCAGTGCCATAACAGAAACGGCACCGGCATCCTCGGCAATTTTTGCCTGTTCAGCATTGGTGACATCCATAATGACACCACCCTTTAACATTTCTGCCAAACCGACCTTTACTTCAAATGAACCTTTTTCCATTATTCGTACACCTCCTCGAGTTCAGGTGAAAGCTGTTTAATCTTTTGGTAGACCTGATCAATAAGATAATCAGGTGTGGAAGCTCCGGCAGAGATACCGACCTTTCCCCCCTGGTCAAACCATGAGGGATCGATTTCGTCAGCACAGGTCACCTGGTGTGTGTTTGGATTAATCTCCAGCGCCAGCTGCGTAAGACGCATTGAATTTGCGCTTGTAAATGATCCGATGATTACCATCACATCACTATCAGCAGCCAGTTGTTTGATCTGTTCCCTGTTCCGCTTAGTAGGAAAGCAGATCGTGTTGATGAAACGGAGATCGAAAATTTTTGTCATCAAAATATTGATGATTTCTTGAACATTTTCAATGGACTGAGTTGACTGGCTCACCACGCCCGCCTGCTTCATTTTTCGGAGAGTATGAGCTTCTTTTGGCGAGGCAATGACAATGGAATTCTTCGCATGACTCATAATGCCCACAACTTCGTCATGACCGTGGTCGCCGATAATAATGATCTGCCGACCGTCCTTTGCAAGTTTTTTTACCTCATCATGTATCTCTTGCACCAGGGGACAAGTGGCATCAATAATGTCCAGTCCCTTACCCAGAGCATCCTCCCACACCTTGGTTTCAGTGCCATGAGCACGGAAAAGGACCGATTTATCATTGGGTATCTCGTTTAGATTGTTTACCACTTTCGTTCCCGCACCAGCCAGATCCGATACCACTTGCTCGTTATGAACAATGTCTCCCAGCATGTAGATCGCACCGTTTTCCTCGGCACTTTTATAGGCAAGTTTCACGGCGTCTCGCACACCAAAACAGTAGCCCGCATCTTTGGCAATGGTGATCTTCACAGCTAACTGCCTTCTCCCAACTGTTCCTCAATTTCACTTACAGTTGCGGGGATAATCGCCTCTCTGGTTGTGACCAGTGACTGCTTAACAACTGCACCAGCGGCAAAAGGGTGACCACCACCACCAAACTCCCGGGCCAAATCGTCAATTTTCACTTTTCCTTTAGAGCGGAAATTCAGTCGCGTTTTGTTATCGGAAATTTCATGGATCATAACGGCTACTTCAACACCTTTCACGGACCGGACAGTGTCCGTAAAACCGCTCACATGTCCACTGGATGCTCCGGCATCTTCGATCATCTCTCTGGTGACCGTAAACCATGCCAGTCTACCGGCGGAGGAAAGATGAATATCTTCCAGCACAGTGCCCAAAAGCTTCACCCTTTCCATGGGCATGGACTCGTAGACCTGCTGATAAAGATCGTAAGGCTTGACGCCGGACCGAATCAATTCACTGGCCATTTCGTGGGCCCTGGCGTCGGTGTTGTTAAACCTGAAGGAACCGGTATCCGTCATGAGCGCAACGTAGAGACCATTGGCCACTGTTTCAGAAATAGTCTGCTCAGATCCATTCGCATACTTCAGAAAATCGTAGACGAGGTAACCTGTGGCACAGGCAGAGACATCGTGAACGACATGAGAAAAACCGTTTGGATCTTTATGAGGGTGGTGGTCGATAGAGATTGTCTTCATCTTGCATTCCAGCAAATCTTCCCCCAGGTAGCCCAAGCGTCCAAAATCACCAATGTCAAAAATGATGGCCAGGTCAGCCCTCGCCAGAAGATGGTTGTGGTTATCCCTATCGTAGTGGCGGAAATCGGCATAATCCATCATAAAATGAAGGTCTTCAGGAACAGGTGACGGATTAAGGATGGTACCGGTCTTTCCGTGGCTCTCAAGATAGTCTGCCATGGCAAGCTGTGATCCAAGGCCGTCGCCATCCGGATTCATATGTGTGGAAAGGATGACATTCTCCGCATTATCCAGCAGAGCCTTAACTGCGGACCACCTGTTATTTCTGTCGTTATCAGAACTCATAGACTCATCTTCTTCAGTCAAGAAATTTAATCTGCCTTCCTCTTCTACGCACGTACATAGTGTTTGCCTGACAGCTGAAGAACAGCCCCTTTCAGTTCAAGTTCAAGTAAAAGTGTGAGAACGGTTGAAGGATCGCTTCCAGCAGCGGTGACAATATCGTCCACATGTTTCGGGTCGGTTGTTACCTTGCTGAACAGTTTTTTCTCCTCTTTTGTGAGATGGAGGTCCATCTCCTTCTGTACCGAAGTCAACGGCTTAGTGAGGCGTGGATTGAGAATATCCAGCAGATGCTGAACAGTATGATACGGAATAGCGCCGTTACGGATAAGCCGAAGGCAACCAAGGCTTTTCGGATCTGTGAGGCGGCCAGCCACGGCAAACAGATCCCTGTTCTGATCCACGGCATCGAGGGCGGTGAGAATGGCGCCGCTCCTGTCTCCCGCTTCCACCACCACGGTTGCATGGGAAAGACCGCTGATGATGCGATTCCGCTTGGGGAAATTGGAGGCGTCCGGTTTGGTGCCGAAGGGAAACTCGGAAATAATCGTACCGTTCTTTTCAATATTCTTGGTCAACTGCCTGTTTGCTGAGGGATAAACCGTGTCAAGGCCGTTCCCCAGCACCGCCATGGTAAGACCACCTACCGACAGTGCCGCTTTGTGCGCCACCGTATCAATTCCACTGGCAAGGCCGCTCACCACAGTGAGCCCCGCCGAGGCTAGCCCTTCCCCCAGTTCAGTTGCCACTCTCTTACCGTAAGGGGTGCCCTTGCGGGTACCTACAACGGCCACGGCATCGTTATTCAGGTTTTCTACTGACCCTTTCAGATAAAGGAAAACAGGTGCATCATAGATCTTTTTGAGGAGGGCTGGATAGCTGTCATCCCAGAGGGTAATGATATGGGCGCCCGATTCGGCAGCTTTTTCCATCTGTATATCCGCACTATCGGTCCGGGAAAAGTCCAAAATGTTTCTGGCCAGTTTCATATTAATCCCCTTCAGCTGGCACAGGTCATTGAAAGAGGCTTCAAAGACACCCCGGGGAGATTTGAAAGTACTGACGGCTGTCCGGATCCGGGCTGGCCCCATGCCGGGAATGTTCCCAAGCGTCAGAAGTGAGCGGAGCTGATCAGTCTCCATGGCAAAGTTGTGCCAGTTGGGGAACCAGCTCAGAAAGCCCCTCCCCGGAAACTGAGGAGATAAATGAGACGGTCTCGCCGTCTTTAAGCGGAGGTAGTTCAGCCTCGGCAGGCAGTAGGTCCCGCTTGGTAAAGACCACCACTCGGGGTCTTATCTAGAAGTGCCTTGTTATGATTTTTTAATTCATCCAGAAGAGTAGAAACGGTAGCGTCCGGATCCTCATCAGTAATGTCGATAAGAAGTGCCAGGACGGACGTCCGTTCGATATGCCGAAGAAACCGAATCCCCATCCCTTTGCCTTTGCTGGCCCCTTCGATGAGGCCGGGGATGTCCACCATGACAAAAGAGTCGAAATCGCCGTATTTCACAATACCCAGATGCGGTTCCAGAGTGGTAAAAGGATAATCAGCGATCTTTGGCCGGGCTGCGGACAGTTTGGAAAGGAGTGTGGACTTACCGGCATTGGGCAGCCCCACAAGGCCCACATCGGCCAGCAGTTTAAGCTCCAGTTCATAGATAAACTCTTCACCGGGCTTACCCGGCTCAGACTCACGGGGAGCCTGGTGCGTGGATGTGGCAAATTCATGATTGCCCCGTCCGCCAAGGCCCGCTTCAGCTCCCTGGAACTGGTCTCCTTCATTCACCAGATCGGCGGCGACCCTTTTCTCTCCCACTTTTGTGAGGACGGTGCCCGGCGGAACAGGTATAATGACATCATCTCCATTCTGACCTGTTTTCCGGCTGCTGGAGCCGTCTCCTCCGTTAGCAGCACCATAGGATTTTTTATACTTTATGTCCTGAAGTGTGTGGAGCTGACTGTCCACCCTGAAGATAACATCGCCTCCTTTACCTCCGTTACCTCCGTCAGGGCCTCCTTTGGGAACAAACTTTTGCCTCCGGAAGCTGACACAGCCGTTACCACCGTTGCCAGCCGAGACCTTGATTTTTGCATAATCAACAAACATTTCACAGGAATTTACTTCACCTGAAACGCCTGAACAGGTGTTAGTTCCCAAAATCCCTTGAGAACCTTAATTGCTTGCCACCATTTCCCCCATTCCCAAAAAACCGCCCTCCAACCTCAAATTCACGCATTTTGCATATTATACTGTAGTTATTATTGACCTTTGCCGCCAAAATATTGTTGCGGCACATGAAGGGGGAAATTTTTCTAGCAGAAATTATTTTGCGTAGTGATTTATATAATATATTCCATATAAAATTATTCTATAATTACCTCTCACTTTTCAAGATCTCTTCAATTGACAAATCACTATTTTCGCTCCTTGAAAAGAGAGGTAAGGATAGATGGGATAACATCATCCTATTCTCGGTATTTTAGCGAATATTGGTAATTTTTTTCATTTTCTATAAACTAGTCACTTGGGTCCAATCCTACATAAATATTTTATTTATTTCTTAATTAAACACTACGCATTTTAATGAAATTTTTATTGGTAATATATAAGTGGTTTGCGTAGTTTTGAGTAATGAAAAACTGCATTTTGATTTGTATCATTGCTTTAAGCTTCTCTCAGCCTTTGCCAGGCCAGGCCCAAACATCTGTAGAAAACCAGGAAACATTGAATGATCTTCACTCAGAACTGAAACTGAGCCTTCAAGCCAATCAGCGTGCCCTGGAAGAAGAACGAACCAAACGGCGGCAGACCGCTCAGATCTCCTTTTTCACATTCCTTATACTGGGACTGGGCATTGTTTTTTTCCGAAACCAGCGGGTCACCGCCGAGCAAAAGAGGTGTATTGCCGAATATGACCGCAATGTATTCAAAACGGAGCTCGAGTGTAAAGAGTGCGAATTGGCCAACATGTCTACCTACGTTATTCAAAAAAATGAGCTATTGGACTCACTTAAGAAGGATGTGGACTACTTTTCCAACCTGCTCAATAGCAAGGAGGAACGGGCCGTCTTAAAACCACTCCGGTCCAAACTCAAAGAGGCTTCCAACGGAAAAGATGATTGGCAGGAGTTTGAAAAGCAGTTCATGTCTGCCTATCCCGGATATATGGAAACTCTTTCTCATAATTATCCCGATCTGACGCCGGCGGACATGAAAATCTGTACTTACCTCAAGATGAACCAGAACACCAAAGAGATCTCAAATCTTGCGGGACTCTCTATCCGGTCCGTAGAAAGCCGTCGCTATCGTTTGAGAAAAAAGCTCAACCTGGACCCCAATACCAACCTGGTAACCTTCCTCCACTCTTTAGACACTTCTAGTAACGGTACCAACGGTACCTCTTAAAACCTCCGAACAGGGCTTGATTACTCCATTTGCGTGGTAATGCCGTAGCATTTCTGCGGTTTATTCATATTAATCTTTGCTGGATCAATAAACGAGGAAAGTGTTGTATTGAATCAACCTGAATAAATGATTAAAGCTGAAAAAAACTGGATCAATTTTTTTTCGAAGTTCTCTCAAAATAACGGTCCATTCATCCATGTTCTCACCAAGAATCACCCGGACCTGACCGGCTCCCAGTTCAAGGTATGTTCATTCCTCCGGGCCGGATATAACACCCAGGGTATTTCTGAACTGATGGACCTTTCTGTCCGCTCAGTAGAAAGCCACCGTTTCCGCCTGCGACAAAAGTTTAGTCTATCTTCTTCAGAAAATCTCGTCACACATTTAATGAATTATAGCTGACCTATTTTCTGTTAATAGAATCTCTTTAATAACCTTTGATGATTTTATTGGCCCATTTCAAAAAAGGACATTTGATTGGCTGACCAACAAACTAGTGTAAGACGTTTAGCCGCCATCATGTTCACCGACATGGTGAACTATTCTAAGCTCATGCAGCAGGATGAGGCCGGTACCCTCAAACTTCTGGTGGACCAGCAAGGAATCGTCAACACTATCCTCAAGGACCATGGGGGACGTCAGGTTAAGACCATCGGAGATGCTTTCTTCTCACAGTTTGACAGCGTTCTGGTCGCTCTGAATTGCGGCATTAAGATCCAGGAAACACTTGTAGAGTTCAATGCCACCAGAAAAGCCGACCAGAGAATCAACATCCGTATCGGAATACACCTCGGGGATGTGGAAATCAAGGACAATGACACTTATGGAGACGGTGTAAACATTGCCTCGAGAATAGAACCTTTTGCTGACGCCGGTGGTATCTGCATTACGGAAGATGTTTACCGCCAGGTGATGAACAAGACAGACCTGAACTTCCGCCCCCTCGGTAAAAAAGAACTGAAAAACATCTCCTATAGCCCGGAGGTCTACAAAGTAATTCTCCCCTGGGAAGACCGCAGGCAAAGTTCTGGCGGGGACTATCCTACCAAAAAAGACCGCCGGGGGAAAAAATCAGAGCCAGAAGAGACACCGTCACCAACCTCCACTCCATCAGCAAGTGAGAAAAAGAACTGGATGCCGTATGCCCTTGGGGGAGTGCTGACCCTGGTATTCGGCTTCATCCTGGTAAACTATTTCGGCTCCGGTGGGGACACAGACTCCAGGAGTGCGCGATCTGTTGCCGTCCTCCCTTTTGAAAGCATGTCAGACCAAGCGGAAACCGACTATTTCACCGATGGCATCACCGAAGACATTATAAGCGCCCTGGCGGAAATTGAGGATCTGAGAGTTATAGCAAGGACTTCCATCCTCCAGTACAAAGGGACAAAAAAATCTGTAAAAGAAATAGCAAAAGAGCTTGACGTAAACACCATCCTGGAAGGGTCAGTCAGGCGTATAGAGGGCAACGTCCGTGTGGTGGCTCAGCTTATTGATATACAGACCGATGATCATCTCTGGGCCAACACCTATGACCGCAAACTGGACGATATCTTTGAAGTTCAAAGTGATATTTCCATGAACATAGCCAACGCCCTGGAGGCGGAGCTGTCACCTGAGTTGACAGCTGAACTGACTTCCAGCGCGACCCAGGACACCCGGGCCTATGAGAACTACCTTAAAGGAAAAGAGCAATATTCCAAATACACAGAGGAAGGTCACAGACAAGCAATAAAATATCATAACAGAGCGCTGGAGCTGGATCCAAACTACACACTGGCATACGCTGAACTGGGCAATGCTTATGGCCAGCTGTATAATATTACCAAAGAAGTCTCCTTCAAAGATCTTGGATTCCAATCAGTTGAGAAAGCGCTTTCCATAAACCCCGATCTGGCAGAAGCATACAAGGCCCGAGGCGTGCTCAACGCTTACACGGGACAGGGGGTAAAAGCACTTGAAGATTACCTGAAGGCCGTAGAGCTCAAGCCCGGTTATTCCCACGTTATTGCCAATATAGGTATTCGCTATTTCGCCTTTGGTGACCTGAGCGAATGTTACAGTTGGCAAAAAAAGGCCCACGTTTTAAGCCCCAACCACCGCTTTAGCGCATGGTACCACTCCATACCGCTTTTCATCATGAATGAAAACGAGAAGGCTATTGAAATCCTGAAAAAGGGTCTTGAGAAAATAAGCGACTCATTTGAGATGCGGAGCATACTGTTCTACCATTATCTGAACAGTCTTGATTACCCTAAAGCCGTATCAATGCTTGATGAGTTTTCCAGGGTGCTGGAAGATGATAAACGAACCCAGGAGTTGCGTGGCCTGTACCATTTTGTTCGAGGCGAGCAAGAGGAAGGTGTAGCAATGATGACCCAGGTCCCCTATCCCACAGAATACAGTCAGCTTCTGTTGGCACAGGCTTATATGAAACTTGGGCAGGCTAGTAAAGGAAACAAGATCCTGGAAACAATCAGCATAAAAAGCCGGGAACTCGTTGATGCGGGAAGCCCCTCTTACCACCCCTATTACAAGCTGGCACAAGTAAATGCAATTCAGGGGAATTTGGACAATACCTTCAGTCTGCTTGAAGAGGCCATAGGCAACGGCTTCAGAGGGTATGCACACGAAGACAACTTTATCTCATGGGTGGCAAATCCCGTCTTTTCAAGACCAATTAACCCAGAAAAATCCAGAGAAATCATGCTTGAAGATTCCCGTTTTATCAAGCTCCAACAACGGATGAAAAAGATCCTCCAGCGAGAGCGTGTGGAGGCGGGACTTTCAAGCTCTTAGTCCAGAATTATCCATAGCATGAAAAGGTGCTTTCTTCTAATCCTGTTTGTTATAACGGGTTTTCTACGTTCGCAAGACAGTTCCCTGGGCATTCTTTCCCTTGAAGCCAACACATTCAACAGAGAAGAACTGGCTTCATTAACGGAATTTGTTCGAAGAGAAGCGGAGGAAATAGGAAATTTCTCCAATTACAGTCTCCTCCTCCCTGAAATCATCCTCAACAAGTTCATGGACCCGGACTGGTCATGTGCCGAGTTGGATTGCGGTTACGAGGTAGCTGACAATTCTGATGTAGACGAAGTCATTGTTATTGATTTAAGCAGGATCCGAAAAACAGGCGTTGACTCTACCGGAGCAACAACAGTTTCTGGAAATATGATCCTATATCTTGTAGAGAAGCAGATGGAGGAAGAACCTGAACAAGATCAATATGAAAATAATTTCTCCTCAAGAGTTAAAGAGAAAGCCTCCAACATTTATGACAAGACCCGTGAAGTGCTCGGTATCGACAGATTACCCATTAATAAAGCAAACCGCTGGCATAAGGGCAGAGCTGATGAAATCCCTGATATTCTCAGGGTGTTGGTGTGGGAACTTCTAGGTGAAACACCTCCAGCAAATTATTTCTCCAATACAATTTTGTCATTGGCAAATGGCGATTTTGTGTCTCAGGTGGCAACCTTTGTATTAGGAAACACCGCCTTATCAATCGCAATTGGTTCTCTTACACTGGCCGGCATAGGACTTGCCGTCTCATCAATAGGTTCATCAGGGCCAGGAGGCTCTGATCCGGATGGATTCGGGAATCCGCCGCCTTTCCCTAACAATATTTAAAATGTCCAGTTCAATAAAAAGCCGCCTCCTTCCCGCTCTTGTGGCCGCCTTGAATGGCATTGCCCTGGCACAGCTTCCTGAAAGCAAGATCGTCGCCTCTGATGCCGCCGACAAATGATGGATTTGGCATATCCGTTGCCATTTCAGGCGATTATGCCATTGCGGGAGCTCCCTATGACGATGACGGAGGC
>FUWD013429893.1_pt2 | contig 18577 bp, 20 predicted proteins | sample 1063281 | NCBI WGS metagenome assembly FUWD01 (sample SAMEA79048168, study PRJEB19326) | metagenome | biome: marine | reverse complement strand
GCAAGAGCAAGAATTAGGCTGAAACTTAAGTCGGTGAAGAGGGCTAACACTGGGAAGGCGACAACGGAAATAGCCGAGGCCAAGTCGGTTATAATACTGAGCGCGCGTCTGCCGAATCTGTCGACCGCGTACCCGACCAGCGGTGTGACGAATAGTGCAGGAAGGGCTGAAAGCGCGGCGACTATTCCAGCTGCAGAAGCAAGACCGGTATTATTCAACACCAGCCAAGGGATCGTGACCATGACGATTCCATTACCGATTGATGAAGCAATATTTGCACTTTGCAGCAGAACAACCTGGCGAGTGAAGTACTGTTTTACGGCCAATTAAAGTTCGCCAACTTCAAGTAACTGAAGTACCTGTTTCGCACGCTCACGGATCTCTTCGAGGTCATTGCGTTGCGCAGCGGCTGCGACAGGTCTTGACATACGGTGATTCGATGCGAAATGTTCGCTGTTTCGGTCGAGATAGTCCCAGTACAAGGTGGTGAAAGGGCATGCATCTTCACCGGTTCGTTTTTTTGGATCAAAAGCACAACTGCCGCAGTAGTTACTCATTCGTGAAATATATGCACCGCCAGCGATATACGGCTTGGTCATCATGGCACCGCCGTCTGCGTGCATTCCCATCCCGATCACATTGGGCACCATGACCCAGTCGGCCGCGTCAATGAAACTCACACGCATCCAATTTAATAAATCTTGCGGTTTCATTCCGACCAGTTGGGCCAGGTTGCTCACAAGCATAAGACGTGGAATGTGATGCACCCATGCCCTTTTTTTGACATCTGAAATTATTGAGCCCATGCAGTTCATTTGTGTCGCTCGAGGGTCTTCGAATAGGGGTAAGAGCTTTCGATCGGAACCCAGGGAATTTTCTTCTCGGTACGTTTCGGGAAAGTGCCAGTAGATGCGATTGATGTATTCGCGCCAACCGATAACTTGACGAACGAATCCTTCGATACTGGATAGAGGAATGTCACCTTCGTCGTATCTCTTGAGTGCGGCCTGGACGACTTCACCCGGATGTAGAAGCCCAACATTGAGGTAGGGGCTAAGCAGGGAATGATTGACCGTCCAGGTATCCGTCGGCATCGCGTCCTCGTAGGGACCAAAGTCAGCGAGGGAATGCTCGAGGAAATATTCGAGTTGCATGAGGGCTCCGGCACGAGTGGTGGCCCATGTTCCATCGGGATGGTCACCCCATGTGTCGTAGTCACTTAGTCGATCCTGCACTTGGAGGTCGATTGAGTCCATGTCAAAGTGCAAGGGGTCTGGCCACGGGTGTGCAGGCTGTCCCTTCTTGGGGCGCGGCGGAGGAAGTCTGTTGTCTTGATCGAAATTCCACTGACCGCCGATTGGTTGATCGCCATCCATCAAAATATTTAGACGCTTGCGTTGCCACCGGTAAAAATACTCCATAGTTAAAGACTTGTAGCCACTTGACCATTGTGTGAATTGCTCTTGTGTGGTTAAGAAATTATTGTTGGGAAACAATTCAATTTTGAGTGAATTGAGAATCCTGAACATTGAGCGCGAACTAGGACTCGTACTGACTACCGGAACACCAGGATGTGCAGCGGTAAGTTCAGCAATCCCAGTGTGAATGTTTGCCGCTTGAATTGTCGTAACGTGAAAGCCGTCTTCCTCAAGTTCATTGGCCAAGTGTTGGGCACATGAGAGCATGAAGAACAGTCTCTGGGCATGCCAACGCCGTGCCTTGATCATGTCTTCACTTTCAATGAAAACAATGTGGTCAGTTGCTGGGTGGGCAGTCCCAAGTGCCCCGTGTGATCGAGACAGCTGATCAAATGTAACGAGGATTAATCGTTTGGGAGATTTCACGACCCCAGCATTCCGGTAAAGAAGGAATTAAGCGCAATGGAATTGATCTCTACAGGGCGGAAGGATGTTGATTCAAGGGTTTCTAATGCTCGCACGGACAAAGCCTTTGCTCCGATCTCGTTGCCGCGTGCCTGGTGGGTGAGCGCAGCACCCATTTGCGCGCATGCTCGCCAAAAGTCCCGTTCTACTGCGGGTGCGCAGCGCCACCTTTGCTCGGCGACTTCATGGACGTGAAATGGCAAACCCTGTGCGCGGTACTCGGTTATTTCGCTCCATGCCTGTTGTGTCGAAATAGCATCTCGTTCTGGAACTTGGGGAAAAGTATCCGTTGAGATCCGCTCCCCACGCAATGGCCGTCCGAGTCGATCGCGTGCTTGCATGTTGGAATTCGTTATCGGGTTCATCATTGTGTTGCGTACTTCCGCAACCAGGGGAGGAGGAGGTCAGCAAAGGCGCGTGGATTTTCTTCATGCGGAAAATGGCCGGTGGGCATTAACTCGCGGGCATAATCTCCTTCCACCATCGACGAGTTGTCAATTTCATCACTCGAAATCATGGGGTCGTATTCACCGAAAATATCGAGAACGGGTGCGGCTATCGGTCGGGCAAGTGATTCCTGGAACCTGCGACCATCACTTCGGTAAAGCGATCGAATTGCCCAGCGGTGAAATTCGATCGCCGTGTGCGCTGTTGGCCAGTTTTGGTAAGCGGCTTGGAAAGTGCTGCGGACTTCCGGGCTTAACCAGGAAGGATCATGTGAGAATTTTTCAAAGAATCGGCCGATATTGACCCCACTGTTTTTCGTGTAGTACCGCTCGGGAACAAATGGCAATTGGAGTCTGGCCAAGTAGGTGAATCCCGAGCGCTGGGCGCTGTTGCGAAGTAGCGAGTTTCGCAAGACTTTTGGGTGTGCACCGGTCACACTCACGAGCGCGGTCACTGCTTCGGGGCTTTGCGCCGCCATGGTCCATCCGATTACCGAGCCAATTCCGTGCCCGATGACTGTTGCTCGCACCTCACCCAATGAGCGAATTACGCTTACGCAGTCACGCGCCAATGTCGTCGGGTCGTATCCCTGTGGAGGGTGATCTGAACCACCGTACCCGCGCAGATCCATGGCGATAACTCGATAGCCAGACTCGGCCAGTGGCGCAATGAGTTCGCGCCACGTCCACCAGAAACTGGGGAAACCGTGCAAGAGCAGAATGGCAGGGCCAGATCCCATTTCAACAACGTGAAAACGCGCACCATTTGCCGAAACATTGCGGTGGTTCCAAGGACCGGGTGTCGCGATTGCCGCGTCAGGTGTGGTCACGAACGGTTGTTTATTTGCCGAGAGCAGAAAGAGTTTCGGAAGTCTTTTTCCATTCAGCGCTTGCTAGGGCCGGGGCCTTGACATCCTTGCTCTTTGCTTTGATTACGAGTCCCAGAGTTCCGGCCGCGAGGAAAAGTAGCGCAGCAACAATTAAGAAACCAGCCCAAACAGGAAGCCCGAGTGCGACTAAGGCGTAGGCGACCGTGATCAGAATAAACAGGCCGCCGATTGACAATAGCGAGATCGCGATAACGGCAAGGAGCGAAATCTGACCAATAACTTTGCTGGAGGTAGAAAGTTCGGTGGTCGTTAGGTTTACCTGTGCGGTAAGAAGTCGTTTGCCGTCGGTGATCGTATTCGCAAATAGTTGCTTCAAGCTCTGCTGCTGAGACTGCGATGACACTTTGTACCCCTTCCCAAACCACGTCTGAGTCTGAAGGCTACCGCGGATCAGGGCTTGATTGCGGGTCACCCTGCTGATACACGTCTGGAATACCGTCGTTGTTGCTGTCGGCATCCTCGATCAAAGCCAACCGGGCGTAGTGCCTACCCCGTGAGAGCAGCATGAAGGCTGCGATCACGGCCGCAATTACGGAAGCAGCAAGAACCGCAATCTTTGCGCTCTCCAAGTAAAGCTCGTTATCCGCGTAGCCCAGTTCGCTGATGAGAAGTGCCACGGTGAAACCGACGCCGGCCAAGAAACCGACAGCCGTGACGTCACGCCAAGCAATCCCAGGGCTCAAACTTGCGCGAGTGAATCGGGCCATGATCCACGCCATGCCAACAATTCCAATTGGCTTTCCAAGCACCAAGCCGATCATGATTCCCAGTGCGATGGGTGATTGAAGTGGTTCAATGATTCCGGTGGCTCGCAAATCAACCCCAGCGGCAAAGAGTGCAAATACTGGAATAGCGAAGCCGGCACTGATCGGGTGAATAATGTGAATCAAGTTGTCCGCGGGCGACTTTTTCTCGCCGGGATCCAAGCGGACGCGGGTTAGGAATCCGAATGCCACACCAGCGACCGTTGCGTGAACACCGCTCTTGTAACACAAGTACCAACCGATGATCACGAGTGGAATGTAAATAATCGGAGAAGAGATTCGGTACTTCTGCAATAGCCAGTAGGCGAGAAGCGTGCCTAAGAATCCAGCAAACCAGAGCATGGCGAATTTATCTGAGTAAAAGATCGCGATAACGCTAATTGCGCCAAGGTCGTCGACTACCGCTAATGTGAGGAGAAATGCGCGCAATGCGACCGGAAGTTTGCGACCAAATACAGCTAAAACGGCTAGCGCGAACGCAATATCGGTCGCCATGGGGATTCCCCAGCCTCGCGTTGAACCGTCGGGCATCATGAGATTCACGATCACGTAAAAAAGCGCTGGTACGACCATGCCGCCGATAGCTGCTGCTGCGGGAACAATTGCCTGTGCGGGCTTAGAGAGTGATCCGAGAACTAGTTCATGTTTGAGTTCAAGACCCACAACAAAGAAGAAGATTGCTAGTAGGGCGTCCGCTGCCCAGACGCCCAGTGTGAGATTCAAGCCAAGGTCGGCGGGCCCAATCTTGTAGTCAACCATGTTGAAATAGCTGTCACCCCAAGGGGAGTTTGCCCACACGAGAGCCAAAACAGCCGCGAAAAGCAGGATGCCGCCGCCAACAGTTTCATTGCGCAGCTGACTGAGAAGCCAACCCCTTTCACCAAGACTCGGGCGCGACAAGATCTCATTATTGACCATGGGAGCACTCTACTAAAGACCAATTGAGCAGGTTGGCTAGCGCATTTAGCGGTTGGAGATCAATCGTCGGAACTCGAAGCCTCAAGGCCAGCTGAAATCAGATTCATTACGGCAGGGTCAGCGAGTGTTGTTGAGTCACCAATATTGCGGTGTTCTGCAACGTCTTGTAGTAGCCGCCGCAGGATTTTTCCAGATCGAGTCTTGGGCAACTCCGGGACGATCATGATTTGGCGTGGTTTAGCAATTGGCCCGATTTCTGTCGCGACATGGTTCCGGAGTTCCTTTACTAATTCTGTGCCGTCAGCACCGTCCATGCCGGATCGCAGAATCACGAAAGCAACAATTGCCTGTCCGGTCGTGTCGTCGGATGCCCCAACCACCGCAGCTTCGGCGACGCTTGAGTGAGATACCAACGCTGACTCGACTTCTGTAGTTGAGATTCGGTGACCGGAAACATTCATGACGTCGTCTACCCGACCCAGTAGCCAAATTGCGCCGTCGTCGTCAAATTTTGCGCCGTCGCCTGCGAAATAGTATTGAGGCCACTTGGACCAATACGTGTCGACAAACCTTTGGTCGTCTCCCCAAATCCCACGCAGCATCCCTGGCCATGGTTGCGTGAGCACCAGAAAACCACCATGTCCGTCGCCGAGTTGAGTTCCTTGCTCGTCAACGATTGCTAGGCCAATGCCAGGAAGTGCTCGCATCGCGGAGCCGGGCTTCGTTGCCGTAACACTGGGAATCGGGGAGATCATTATCCCTCCCGTTTCTGTTTGCCACCATGTGTCAACGATCGGACAATTGCTCCCGCCGATTACTTCGCGGTACCACATCCAAGCTTCGGGGTTGATCGGTTCACCGACTGATCCAAGGAGTCGAAGCGAACTCAAATCATGTGAGCCTGGTAATTCGTCACCCCACTTCATGAATGTTCGAATCGCTGTCGGTGCCGTGTACAAAGTGGTTACTCCGTGCCGTTCAACAATGTCCCACCAACGGTCTTTACCCGGTGTGTCTGGCGTTCCTTCGTAGATCACCTGTGTGACGCGGTTGGCAAGTGGTCCGTAAACAATGTAGGAGTGTCCGGTCACCCAACCAATGTCGGCGGTGCACCAGTAAACGTCTGAATCAGGCTTGAGGTCAAACACAACTCGATGCGTGTACGCGACCTGAGTCAGGTATCCACCCGTTGTGTGCAGAATTCCTTTCGGTTTGCCAGTGGTTCCTGAGGTATACAAAATAAACAGTGGGTGCTCGGAATCAAATGCTAGTGGCGTGTGTTCCTCGGATTGTTGATCAACGAACTCATGCCACCACACGTCTTTTTCGCCCCAGGTCACGTCATTGCCGCAGCGCTTAACAACCAAAACATTATTTACCGATGGACAGGCGGCAACGGCTTCGTCTACGGCGGGCTTCAATGCCATGACGCTTCCCCGACGATTCTGTCCGTCCACTGTGATTACTAGCTTTGCCTGAGCATCTTGAATTCGGCTGCGAAGTGCTTCTGCGCTGAAGCCAGCGAAGACAACCGAATGCGCAGCCCCGACTCGAGCGCATGCGAGCATGGCCACAACAGCTTCGGGGATCATGGGCATGTAGATCGCAACTCGGTCACCCGCGGTTACTCCAAGCTCTTGGAGTGCATTAGCGGCCTTGGAAACTTCCCCCATGAGTTCCCGGTAGGTGATGTTGCGCTGGTCACCAGGTTCACCCTCGAACCGAATTGCGACCTGGTCTCCGAAACCTGCATGAACATGACGGTCAACACAGTTGTAGGCAACGTTGAGTGTGCCACCGACAAACCACTTAGCAAAGGGAGCGTCGGACCAATCGAGGACTTCAGTGAAGTCCGTGTCCCAATCAAGTTCACGGGCCTGCTGTTCCCAGAATCCCAGCCGGTCTGCGTCTGCCTGTGTGTAAAGGTCTGCCGTTATGTTGGAATTATCGGCGAACTCGGTGCTCGGGGGGAAGGTCCGGTTTTCGCGAAGCAGATTGTCGAGGGTTTCGTGGTCTTGGGACATTTCGGTGGGCCTCCCTTACATTGCGTGGGTTTAATCTATCCAAATTGCGTTGAGGGAAAGTAGGGGATTCGAAAATCGAAGGCGCTGACATGAAGGTTTTAGCAATATGTACCGTTGGACCATGACCACCCCACCCCTTGAATTAGTTGCCGGTTGGGGCCAGGTTCAGCAGTTCACAAATGCGGCAAGAGCCGATATAGACGAAGTGCTCTGGCGGAGGGATATCCGTGCTGCCTCAACCCAGGTAGCCAAGTCTTCGATCGCGCGAGGCGGAGCAGACTCGGCGGCACTCGAGGGCGCAGACCTTGTCGGCGTTGAGCAGTCACCCATGGGAAAAGTGCTTGCCGCGAGTTTGGCAGCAACAGTGGAAGCCCCGAAATTTAATGACATTTGGATGCGTGCGCCACTTCAAGTCATAACCGGACTGCACACCCTTGTTGCAAAAGAGTTTCTTCCCCGAGAACAGTTAGCTCGACCTAGATTGGATCAGAGTGCTGACGACCCCCTGCATATTGGCGGGCTCCCTGAGCACACTGAGGTCCCAAGTGCACTCATGCGACTGTCCCAGCAGTGCTCAGCCACAAAAATTCCAGCCGTAATCGAAGCCGGCTACGTGCACGGTGAAATCATGCGATTGCGTCCATTCACCTGGGGTTCAGGGCTGGTCGCCCGAGCAGCCGTGCGTACCGTTCTCAGTGCCAGAAGTCTTGACCCGTCAAACTTCACCATCCCAGAAAACGGAATGTTTGAGTCAACTCGAACCGCGTATGTGAACGCCATTAGAGATTTTGCCACAGGCACTCAAGAAGGAATTGAAAGTTACTTCGCGTGGTTCTCAGCCAGCCTTGGGCTTGGTGCGAGAGCTGTTGTTCTCGAGTAGGTCAAGCAATGGAAAGTTGATAAAAATGTTGCTTAAGTTCGCAGGCCGCGCTTGCGGGCATACCAGGCGATTCCCAGGGCAACTGCACCGATTGCGACACCAGCACCGGTGGCTACCGCTTGCTTCTTCTCAGCTCTAGATTGCATTGCAACAGGTTTTTTGAAATCCAGAATGGTCCAGCCCTTTTCCTGAGCGACCGATCGAAGTTCACTGTCTGGATTGACCGCGAAGGGGTTGCCCACAATTTCCAGCATTGGAATATCAGTTTGGGAATCTGAATACGCGAAACACTCACCTAGGGCATAGCCGTATTCCTCGGCGAGGGTGAACATGGCTTCGGCCTTACCCTCGCCATAGGCGTAAAAAATAATTTCACCGGTGTAGTGGCCGTCTTCGACTGCGACTTGGGTGCCAATTGCAAGGTCTGCACCCAACCTAGCTGCAATCGGTTCAACAACTTCGGTGCCAGAAGAAGAAATAACAATTACATGATGCCCTTGGGCCTTGTGCTCAGCGATCAGGTCAATCGCCTCTTGGTAAATCAATGGGTCAATAATCGTGTCAAGAGTTTCGCTGACAATTGTTTGGACTTTCTCAACATCCCAGCCGGTGACGAGTTCGGACATGTATTTGCGCATAACTTCCATTTGATCGTGATCAGCGCCCGAAGCTAAGAACATGAATTGGGCGTAAGCGCTTCGCATAACGTCGGCGCGACCGATCAGGCCTTCCTTGTAGAAAGGTTTGGCGAACACGAAAGAACTTGATTTAGCCAAAATTGTCTTATCAAGATCAAAAAACGCGGCCACGGGCATGCCTAAAGGTAGCGCATAACCTGAGTTGTCCACAGCCTTGAAAATCACTATTAACAAATCGAGTGTGATGTCGTTGAGTTAAGGCATGTCGCAGTCACCAGAAGTTTTGCTCATTACTTTGAACCATGAAGTCATTAATTACGTATCAGAGGTAGTTGACCCGCTGGGAATTCAACTACAAGTAGTTGGATCACCACTCGTGTCTCGTGAGACTTGGGAGGCAGCGCCCTTCGTGCTGGTCGGGTCAGACCTTGCGGGAGTGTGCGTTGAGAATCGCGTACCTCGTCGCGCTCACTTGGTCGTGGTGCACGCGCAACTCGAAAGTGAAAGTGAAAAGCAAAGTGGAGTTGAACCAGGGTCGGCGAGTGAGCGCGATATTTGGCGCCATGCCGTCGCGTTGGGTGCCGAGAATGTTTTAGAACTACCGAACGCCAATTTTTGGTTAGCAGACGCACTCTCCGAGTTTGCCGTCCGAGAATCGATTTCCGGGGCCGCTATCAGCAACGTAATTTCCGTTGTGGGAGGTAGTGGCGGGGCTGGAGCATCAACTTTCGCGGTAACCCTCGCAGCGGCAGCCGTTGCACAAGGATTGACTTCGGTACTGGTTGACCTCGATCAGTTTGGCGGCGGTATCGACTTGATCCTTGGTGCTGAGGAAGTTTCGGGGACACGGTGGCCAGACATCGATTCAGGCGCAGGACGTATTGCCGGTGAAACCTTGTCTACGGCACTCCCGCGATCCAATGGCGTGGCATTCCTTTCCCAAAGTAGAACGGCTCCGAGTGAGTTGGGAATAGAAGTTGTGGCGGCGGTAGTTGACGCCGCTAAGCGTGCATTCGACGTTGTGATACTTGACCTTCCACGCGGTGCTAGCGGCTGCAATGAACTCCTGCTCGGGCAAAGTTTCATGACGTGCATCGTCGCACGAAACCACGTGCGTCCGATTGCAGCGAGTATCGCCTTGGCGCAATGGGTTAAGAGAATCGGGAGTGAAGTCCGCTACGTCTTGATCAGCGACTCGAAAGGGCTTGGCTTGCCAGACGTATGTGGTGCCCTAGGCAATCCGAACTTAACTGAAATCGCTTTCATGCCTGCCATGACAACACGAGCCGATGAAGGTGATCCGCCAGGAACAAACTCCGGGTATCGGGACGTGTGTCGGGCATTACTGGGTGAATTGTTCAAGAAGAGTGCAAAGAAAGTGGCATGAACCAAGCATTGGCGAATCGAGTTCGCAATCGTTTGATTTCATCCAATTTGACGGCTTCCCGTTTACATGTCCTTGGTGCATTGCGCGAAGAAGGAGTTGTAATCAGCGAAGAGGCCGTTGATGAACTGGCATTAGTACTTGATCGAGAGTTCAACGGTGCGGGAGTCTTGCAACCACTATTGGAAGAGCAAGGGGTCACCGATGTCTTAGTCAATGGTCCGAATTCGGTGTGGCGGGATCGCGGTCGCGGACTTGAACTCACCCAAATTTCTTTCAACTCTGATCAAGAAGTTCGCCGATTGGCCCAACGACTGGCCTCAACGGCTGGCCGCAGACTCGACGACGCAGCCCCTATGGTCGACGCGCAATTGCGTGACGGGACTCGGTTGCACTGCGTCCTGGCACCAATCTCAACGGATGGCACAAGTATTTCGTTGCGTATTCCCAGCGCCCGGAACTTTACTTTGGAGTCACTAGTCACCGCTGGATCAATAGATGCGGAAATAGCTGAACTCCTCATTTCGATTGTCACCGGTCGACTTGCATTCTTGGTGAGTGGAGGCACAGGTACGGGAAAGACCACCGTACTCTCCGCCCTACTTGCGCACGTCAATCCAGCGAATCGAATCGTGATCGTTGAAGACTCGGCAGAACTCAACCCAGCTCACCCGCATGTTGTACGAATGCAGAGTCGACTGGCAAATGTTGAGAACCAAGGTGCGATCACGCTCCGGGACTTGGTGCGCACCTCCCTTCGTATGCGCCCGGATCGAATAGTCGTGGGTGAAGTTCGTGGACCCGAGGTTGTCGAGTTACTCATGGCCCTCAATACCGGGCATGAGGGAGGCTGCGGAACCATTCATGCCAACAGCGCTGAGGCTGTTCCAGCCAGGCTGGCTGCACTTGGATTGACAGCGGGGATTGATCGCCTAGCACTGCACGCGCTGATCGGTTCAGGACTGGATGCTGTCATTCACCTATCGCGTTCAGGCGGGCAGAGATACATCGACGGAGTCCACGTGTTGGACTTCAGCCCGCAAGGCCTAGTCACAACTCGAGCAGCGCTCACTCGCCGAGGTGATTCGTGGATCAAGGAGTCGGGCTGGACCGATCTAGAGAACCGATGTAAAGACGCTGCCGCGTGATCTTTTTTGCGGCATTCGCGGCGGCCCTTTGCGCATGGTTTTTTATTCCCATGCGTTCAACCACCAGACTCAGTGGTCTTTCGCCGGAAACGGCGATAAGAGTAGGGCTGCTCGGCTCCTTGAACTCGTTTGCGCATAAGTTCGGTGCTCGCGGTCGCAGAGAAAAATCAGCTCTGCGCGACCAAACCCTCCGCGCGATTGCCGTTCTTGTTGCTGAACTCAATGCAGGGCACGCTCCCGAAAATGCTTTGGTCAGTGTCGGTGCGCACGTATGGCCACGCGCGTACCGTGCGGCACAGTCGGGAGGGGATACATGTGAGGCGTTGATTTGGGATTCGAAGTTACGTCCAGAGCTGCGGTCCCTAGCTGCATGTTGGCAGGTAGGGATGAACAGTGGTGCGGGTTTGGCTGACAGTATTTCGCAGTTGTATGTCGCGTTGCTGGAACAGCAGGAGGTACGAGCTCACCTAGAAGCTGAGTTGGCGGGCCCGCGAGCCACCGGGGTCACTTTAGGTTTCCTTCCCGGGGTCGGAATCGTGTTGGGGTACATGCTCGGGGCGGAGCCATTAACGTGGTTCTTTTCAAGTCTGATTGGTGCGGCGGCCTTTACGTTTGGAATAGGAATGACGGCACTCGGTGTCTGGTGGACTTCGCGTATCGCGCACAATGTTGAGGCTCTGCTGTGATCGTAATCGCGGCGATCCTCGCGGCTTGGAGTGTCTTTTTGTTCATGAAGCCACTTCCCGCGAGTCGCAGACCACGAAATCGACTTTCACGCCTGGTAGATCACGAGTCAGATCAGAAGGTGTCTCAAGAGTCTGCAATCCCTTCTGGAGTATTGCGATTATTGGGCGCAGCGGGTGGAGCGTTAGTTGGCTGGACGTTCGCGGGCACCCTCGGCTTAATCCTTGGGTGTGGTGCAGGGTTATATCTAATTCGGGGCCTTCAGAAACGAGAAGGTAAACCTGCAAATATGCGTAATATCGCGCTTGCACGGGACACACCGATCTTCATTGACCTACTGGCGGCCACCTTGATTTCAGGTGCCAGCATGCGCAATTCCTTGGAAGCTGCCACTTCTGCGATGGCTGAAAGTCCAGTACGCGACCGACTAATGCCCGTGTTGGCCGCCATTGATTTAGGAGCCGATCCGCGGGATGCATGGAGCGCATTGACAGGTGAGCCCATATTGGGCCCGTTGGCGTTAAGCGTTATGCGCTCGTATGACACTGGGTCAGGGATTGAACCGGTTCTCGTGGGAATAGCGGGTGAGATGCGCAGGGAGCAAAGGTCCCGGGTCGAGGTTGCTGCGCGAACCGCCGGCGTGAAAGCGGTCATTCCACTCGCAGTGTGCTTTTTGCCAGGATTCTTCGCACTGGGAGTTGTGCCGATCATTGCATCCCTCGCTGAATCCACAGGTTTCCTCACCGGGTGACAGGTAATCCACATCGTGGCGTTTGCCTCTGTTTGCATCTGTTTACTTGATTGAGACTCTCCCTGTTACCGAAATTCGGAAAACAGAGAGGCACCAATGAAGACAAGATCCGCGAAAATAGTTACATCCCTCAAGGACGACACCGGGCTCACAACGGCTGAATACGCAATCGGAACTGTGGCGGTTGCTGGACTAGGCGGTATTTTTGCCAAACTTCTTGGCAGTGAAGTTGTGCGCGACGCCCTTTGGTCGATTCTGACCAATGCGTTCTCCCGGTTCTTTGGTTAAGAGGTGAAAATTCGATGTGGTGGTTTCTTGGGTTGGTTCGCCGACCCAAGAAACCGCACTCAATTGAAGCAGGATCAAGGGATGGCTACTTTGGAAACGGCACTCATGATTCCAATCCTGCTCGCAGTAACTTTTGTTTTCATTTCAGGGATCTCAGTGGGTGTTCAAGCCCTCTCACTCAGCGATGCAACCCGAACGGCTGCAAGGGAATTAGCCCGCGGAGCAAGTGAAAACTCAGTGCGCCAATTGTTTGGTCGAAATCAGCCTGAAGCGCAGCTCAGTATTAGTTGGGAAACTGACACGGTCTCGGTCGAATCGCGTAAACGCGGAGAGCTTGGGGCAGGCGCAATACGTTTCGCCCCCTTTGACATCACTCAGAGTCACACGGCACCAAGGGAATGGCTCAATGCGCAATGACAATAAACCCAATAGAGGTGAAGAGGGCAGTGTCACCATCTTGACATTGACACTGGGATTCGTCATTTGCTGCGCTGGTGTTCTTGGACTGCTGTTCGTTCAGCTGACTCTGGCTCGCGCCACACTGGGAAGCTATGCGGATCTCGCGGCGATTGCTGCATTACAAACAGTTGGCGAGCCCTGTGCGGCAGCGGAAACAATCGCTGTTCGAAATGGTGTTGAACTCTCAGGTTGTGAACTCTCATTTGGGCGGGTGGTCGTTGAAGTGAAAATGACTGCACCTGAGTTGCTGTCGCGATTTTCCAACATTGATGTTTTGGCTGTTACGGCTCGGGCTGGGTACTAAGGAGTGTCAGGATCTTGATGGCACCTGATTTACTCAGTGGCTCGTTGCCGTTTCCACACTTAGGCGACTGGATACAACTAGGGCAACCAAAGTCGCACGAGCATGCTTGGATGGCATCACGGGTGGCACTTACCCAATCAAAGGCATTGTTGAAACCAAACTCGGCAATGCCCGCCCCTCCTGCGAGTCCGTCGTAGATAAAGATTGTGATTTCTCCGGTGTCAGGGTGTAAAGGTGTTGACACTCCGCCAATGTCCCAGCGGTCGCAGCTCGCAAAGAGTGGCAGCATTCCAATGCTGGCATGTTCGGCCCCGTGAATCGCGCCCGCTATGTCGGAGTCTTCAACTTTGGTATCACTCAGTGGGAAGGTCCACCAGACAGCTTTTGTTTGCAGGGATCGAACGGGTAGGTCGAGAAGTACCGTTCCGAGGTTTTCTCCGGTGAAGTGCCTGCGAGCAAATGAAACAGTCTGGGAGGTCACTTCAACCTCACCAAAATGGATCCGCAAACTAGGTGTGATGTCCCGCATTGATTCCTCATTAAGAATGCGAATATCGCTGACATCACGTGCAAAGGTTGTGTAGTCCACAGGTGTTGGTTCGACCAGCGCAACGGATTCCACGAGGTCTAGTTCGTGAACCACGAAAGTTTCCCCTTGGTGGGTGTACACCGCGCCTTCATGAACACTCTGATGCGATGCGGCGTTGTCAACATAACCACACAGTCGACCTGTTCCAATTTCAACAACACGAACGGTTTCACCACCGGTCCCGCGCAGGTCAGCGAGTGAACTAGCCTGCTCCGTCTTTGTCCAGAACCAACCGGTTGGTCGTGTGCGAAGCAATCCAAGACCCACAAGGCTTTCGAGAACCTTCGGTGCGTTGGCAGGAAAGAACTCTGTGATGTCCTCGGAGGTAATCGGGATTTCTTGGGCGGCCGCGCACAAATGAGGAGCCATGACGTACTCATTTGCAGGGTTGGAAATCGCCACTTCAACGTTCGAGTCAAAAAAACTTTCTGGGTGGTGCAAGACATATGTGTCCAGTGGATCTTCACGGGCAACGAAAATTGCTAACGCCTCTTCGCCTCTTCGCCCGGCTCTGCCAACCTGTTGCCAGAGTGAGGCTTTTGTCCCCGGCCACCCGGCAGTGATCACAACGTCTAATCCGGTTATGTCGATTCCCAGTTCAAGTGCATTGGTTGCGGCCATTGCCCGGATTCCGCCGGCACGTAGATCACGCTCCAATTCACGACGCTCGTGTGCGAGATACCCCCCGCGATATGCACGAACCATGTGTTCAATATCGGAGGGTTCGAAATCCTGCTTGAGTAGATCCTTTGTTTCCTGCGCAACGTATTCGACCCCGCGGCGACTTCTAGCAAAGGCAACAGCTTGATTGCCGCTGGGAACAATACGTGCAAGCAGTCGCGCGCTTTCGTCGAGTACGCCACGCCTTGTATCAGTGTTGAGAATCGTTGGTGGTTGCCAAAAAACAAATGTCCGCTGTGGAATTGCTGCCGTATTTTCAGTGAAAGCGGTAGCAGGTCGACCCGTGAGCATTGACAAACTTAATGTTGGATTACCGGACGTTGCCGAAGCAGCGAGGACCGTGGGAGTCGCTCCGTATTTCTTAGCGATTCGCAAAAGCCGCCTGATAATCATGGCGACGTGTGCACCGAAGACACCTTTGTAACTGTGGGCTTCATCAATAATGACGAACTGTAAGTGGCGAAAAAAGTGTGCCCAATATTTATGCCCGGGCAAAATCGAAAAGTGCAGCATGTCGGGATTGGTCAGTAGATAGTTTGCATGCTTACGCATCCATTGGCGATTCTCATGTGAAGTGTCGCCGTCGTACACCCCTGCGCGAAGTCCGGGTACGTGCCATGAATTTAGAGTTTCGAGTTGATCCGCCGCTAATGCTTTTGTCGGAGAAAGGTAGATCACCGTTCCGCCATTTAGTGTGGCGGTAATGGCAGGTGTGTTGAAGGCGATTGTTTTGCCGGTTGCCGTTCCTGTGGCAAGAATTGAGTCAGTCCGAGTCTGTGCGCTGTTCGCAAAATCCACTTGATGCTTCCAGAGGGACTCGATGCCATGTTCTTGCAGTGAGCTGCGAAGGGCGGGTGCGACCCATTCGGGCCACGGACCCAAGACACCGGGATTTTCAGGGATTACCCGAGAGTGCACAATTTCTTCGCCCGATTCCATGAGGGAGGCGGGGTCGACAAGCATAGGGATATCTTGCCTTGGGCTGACGAGCGTGCGATCTTCTGCCAAGGTAAGTCAATGGAATTCGTTGCTAGTACAGGGGTAGGCGACTCGGGGATCGAAGTGAACCTTGTGGCATGCACGAACGATCTCGACGTGGAAACGGTTGATCAATTCAAAGAGAACGTACTTCCGATGCTCTGTGAGGGTCAACATCCACTGATAGTTGACCTATCGGGGGTGGCATTCGTGGATTCAACCGGTCTCGGAGGCCTGATAACCGCCCTCAAGCGTGCTCGCGAATCCCAGGTTGGACTTGACCTGGTCGTCAATACCGAACGAGTGTCCCGACTGCTCGCAATTACCGGACTTGACGTCCTATTGCCTATCTATGAATCCCGTGAATTGGCCTTGGCTTCAAATTAGTCAATTTTCTTTTTACCCTTTGTCATATTCATCATGATAAATCAGTAGGCTCTCCCACGAGGAAATTCACATATTGATGTGTGCATTGCTGGAAGTGTGCATTGCGCGGGTGTGACCACCAAGTTAATTAACGAGGAGACCAATGATCAAGTTCGCAGATGTCACGTTGGAGGGGAGCAACCAGACAATCGTCCTGGTCGTAGCTGCCATCGCCATCGCAGCACTGGTAGTTGCAGCAGTCCTGGTTCGCCAGGTATTGAGCGCAGACCAAGGAACCGACCGTATGCAGGAGATTGCAGGGGCAATCCAGGAGGGCGCGTCCGCTTTCCTGAGTCGTCAATTTAAGACCCTGGCAATTTTTGCGGTTGTCGTGTTCTTCGTGCTGTTCATACTCCCGGCTGACACCACAAGTGAGCGAGTTGGTCGAAGCATCTTCTTCCTCGTGGGAGCAGTCTTCTCCGGTGTGACCGGCTACATGGGAATGTGGCTCGCGGTCCGCGGAAACGTTCGAGTCGCAGCCGCAGCTAAAGACGGCACCGAACAGAAGGCAATGAAAATCGCGTTCCGTACAGGTGGCGTGGCCGGTATGTTCACTGTTGGGCTAGGCCTGTTCGGCGCAGCACTAGTTGTACTCGTCTACAAAGGTGAAGCACCCAAGGTCCTTGAAGGATTCGGCTTCGGAGCAGCACTTCTTGCCATGTTCATGCGTGTTGGCGGCGGTATCTTCACCAAAGCAGCTGACGTCGGTGCTGACCTGGTCGGCAAAGTTGAGCAAGGAATCCCCGAAGATGACCCCCGCAATGCGGCAACAATCGCCGACAACGTGGGCGACAACGTGGGCGACTGTGCCGGTATGGCAGCTGACCTCTTCGAGTCCTATGCGGTAACCCTGGTTGCAGCACTCATTCTTGGTAAAACAGCTTTCGGCGAGCTTGGACTCGTCCTCCCACTCGTGATCCCTGCTATCGGTGTTCTTACCGCTGTCGTGGGAATCTTCGCTGTTTCACCCCGTGCTACTGACAGGTCGGGAATGTCCTCAATCAACCGAGGCTTCTTTATATCTGCCGCGATTTCAGCGGTGCTCGTGATCCTCGCGGTCTTCACGTGGGTCCCGATCGTGGAGCGAGATGAAGGATGGTGGATCGCAGCACAGAGCAGCGGCACAATCAGTCCACGCCTGTACGTGATTGGCGCAGTCTTCATTGGAATTGTGCTCGCAGCACTGATCCACAGCTCACCGCTTACTTCACCGAGACAAATCGTCGACCAGTCGACGACGTTGCCAAGACCTCACTTACCGGTCCTGCAACGGTGATCCTCTCGGGTATCTCACTTGGACTTGAGTCCGCTGTCTACTCGGCACTTTTGATCGGTGCCGCGGTGTACGGAGCATTCCTGATCGGTGGCGGTTCAGTACTGCTGTCACTCTTTGCAATCGCTCTCGCCGGCACAGGTCTTCTCACCACCGTCGGAGTAATCGTTTCGATGGACACATTCGGTCCGGTTTCTGACAACGCCCAAGGCATTGCTGAGATGTCCGGCGACGTTCACGGCGACGGTGCTGCAATCCTCACCCGCCTTGACGCAGTTGGTAACTCCACCAAGGCGATCACAAAGGGAATTGCGATTGCAACAGCGGTGCTTGCTGCAACAGCACTCTTCGGGGCGTTCCGGGACGCGATTTTGGGCGCAACAGAGACAGCGAAAGAAGCCGTTGCTGGCTTGAGTCCAGCAAATGCCCTGCAATACGACGGAATTCTCGATGTCGCCTCACCGGCCAACCTTGTTGGTTTGATCATTGGTGCTGCGGTCGTATTCATGTTCTCAGGCCTGGCAATTGACGCGGTATCGCGTGCAGCCGGTGCCGTGATCTACGAAGTGCGCCGCCAGTTCCGTGATCACCCAGGAATCATGGAAGGAACCGAAAAGCCCGAATACGGCAAGGTTGTTGACATTGTCACCCGTGATTCACTGCGTGAACTGGTGACTCCAGGGATCCTGGCAGTGTTCACCCCGATCGCGGTTGGTTTCGGTTTGGGTGTTGGCGCCCTCGGTGCCTACCTCGCCGGGACAATTGCAGCAGGTGTGCTCATGGCCGTATTCCTCTCCAACAGCGGTGGAGCATGGGACAACGCCAAGAAGTTCGTCGAAGACGGTAACTACGGTGGCAAGGGTTCACCTGCCCACGAAGCTACCGTTATCGGTGACACCGTTGGTGACCCATTCAAGGACACCGCAGGCCCTGCTATCAACCCGCTCATCAAGGTCATGAACCTTGTAGCACTCTTGATCGCACCCGCAATCGTGAGTGTCAGCGTTGGGGCAGACGCCAATGACGGTATACGACTAGCCGTGGCGGCATTTGCCGTCATTGTGATCGTTATTGCAGTGATTATTTCCAAGCGCCGACCAATTGCGGTCGGGGACAAGCAGGAGATCACAACCTCGTAATCGAGTACCAACAAAGAACGTCAGAGAGGG
>FUWD012840202.1_pt1 | contig 18584 bp, 13 predicted proteins | sample 1063281 | NCBI WGS metagenome assembly FUWD01 (sample SAMEA79048168, study PRJEB19326) | metagenome | biome: marine | reverse complement strand
GACTCCGAGATGAGCGTCGGGATCGCCTCGTCGTACCCGTACAGCAGGGTAAGTATGGAAATCGGCGTACCCATCTGCGGCGTGCCGACGAACACGACCCGATCCACCAGATCCGCCCGACCTTCCCGCTCCAACCGTAAAAGAAGCGCCTTGGCGAGAAGCCCGCCGTTGGAATGCGCGACGATGGTCACCTGGCCGGTCTTGGACGAACCGGCAAGGGTCTCGACCGTATCGGCGAGCGACCGGCAGTCGTCGTCCGGATAGGCCGTACACCCCTCCGCAATATCCTCGACATTCCTCCGCCAATCGTACGCGAACGGAACGAAATCATTCAGGATCCCGTCCGTTTTCGCCGTCTTCAGATCGGCAAGAAAGGACTTGTAGATATTCGGGCCGGCGACCGGGATGCCGGCCTCGCCGATCACATCCCTCGTATAGACATCGCTCACGCTGTTCCCGTCCGGATCGAGCGAAAGATCCGAAAGGTCGTCGCCGAAATGATTCGGCAGCCAGAGCTGGTCTTCCAAACCGAAATCCGTTTTCATATAGAGCCGACTCGCCTTGATACCCGGCAGAAACAGCACGTTCGACGCTTCCGGAAACGGATCCCTTTCGAGCCATCCGTCGATGTCGGCCGGACCGACGATCCGTGCGCCGTCCCGGTCGGGATGACTGTCCGTCGCCGGCCCGTCCGCGGACCCATACCAATCGTCCCGCATCCGTATCTCATTTTTTTCCAGATCATCAGCACATCCGTCATCCGATCCACACGACACGTCCACGGACAACGCTATTCCGGATGCCGCGTCAGCCAGACTCGAATCCTCGACCACGAGCGTCCCGTCGCCGTAATACCGGTTCGCCACGATGTCGATATGCTGGCTTCCGACAAAATCAGCATGGTCGATATGGAGGCGGCCGTCCTGAAACCGCACGGACGGATACGACATCACGCAGTCATCGGCATAGGCGGTCTCGGTCGTTCCCCAAGGCGCCCGACGGGACATCGGCTGGCACGGGATCGAAAACGGGGACATCCCGCCGCCGACGATCCGGACATGACGGAGGACGGATTGCGGGTCATCGGGACCGGCGGCAAAGGTCATCGTGAACGGCCGATCATCGTCGGCCGTGAAAACGATCGGCTTCTCTGCCGTTCCCTCGGCCACGATCGCGCCGCCGGTTTTCACGTCGAGCGTAAATCCGTTCAGACGGACTTCCGCACCGGCCTCGATCGTGAGCGTTACCGAACCGTCCTCCCCGCCGACGATTTCGACCGGTCTGTCGAACACGAGCGCATCATCCTTTTCCCACACGGTATCCTCCGTTATCGATATCGGGTCAAGGATATGAATCTCTCCACCCGATACGGCCTGCGCTTCGGCGGAACCAGAGAAACGGTCGGATACGAACAATCCTCCGACGACAAGGACAGCCGAGGCGACCAGCATCGCCGCAACCGATTGTTTCCCTTCCCGTTTCATACCGAAACCGTTAACGGATAATCACGGAAGCATGTCCCGAAAATGAAAATATGTCAACATCCGATGAGGGTATGAAAAAATCCGGCCGAAGCCGGATCATCTCCTCCCACACCTGTCCATACGGTCTTTCGCCTGTCGGGCCGCTGGGAATCGAACCCAGACTACATCCACCCCATGGACGCGTACTACCACTATACTACGGCCCGAAGTCCGGTCTCTGCCAGCACCTTCCATTCCTATCATGAATGGGAAAAAAATGGAAGGAACGGAGATCCGCCACTCTGACGGATACCGATTGATTCGGAGGCCGTTTTCCCGTATCATGGGCGCATGGCAACATTCATCCTCGGCCAACTCCTCCTCGTGTCCGCGATACTCCTGGTATTCGTGGCACCGGGTTTCGCGATTGTTTCTTTCCTCGAGAGGAAACGGGGGTCGCTTTCACCGTTCGAACGGGTGGTCGCCTGGCCCGCGCTCAGTGTGGTCACGGTCACGTTCCTCATGATCGTCATGGGGACGATCGGCATTCCGTTGTCAGCCGTCACGGTCGGATCCGGAATAGCGGTCATAAGCACGTTCTTCCTGATACTCGCCCGGAGAACGGGTGTGGATCATATGAAAGCGGACGTTCCCGTCCGAACCGTTCCGAAAGCGGCCCTCGTCGTCTTCGCGGCGCTGCTCGTCATAAAGACGCTCTATCTCGTCCCGACGCTCATCCCGAACTCGACCGACCTCGGACATCATCTCTTCTGGGTCGAGAAAATCGCCGCGACCGAAGTGCTCCCGACATACGAGGCGCGCGACATCGTGACGGACGGGAGCGGGACGAGTACGATCGCCGAGGCACACCCGATTTCCGACTTCATCATCGGCGAACACCTGGCCCTCGCCGCGATCCGCATGCTGTCCGGCCGGGATTTCACCACCCCCGCCGCGGTCATCGCACTCTTTTTCATCCATATCCTCTCGCTCCTTGCGGCCTATGCGCTCGCGCGGCGGCTGTTCGACCACGTCCCCTTCGCGGACACGGTCGCAACCTGGACACTCCTGCTCCTCGGCGCGTTCTATTCGCTCGGCCCGCCACAACTGAAATATATCGAGGGCGGCGTGATTGGAAACACCTTCGGCAACCTGCTGATCCCCGTCATTTTCCTCCTGTTGATCGTCGCGATCCGGGAATGCCGTCCGGAATGGTTCGCGACGTCCGTCGTCCTCGCCTTCGGACTCGCCTATACGCATCATCTTTCCGCACTCATATTCGCCCTCTCGGTGGCGGTCACGGGAGCCCTGTTCCTTGCGCTCGAACGGAAGAAACTCCGTGAATCCGTCGTTCCCCTTCTCGCCGACCGTCGGACGATCGCCGTTTTTGCCGCCTGCCTGCTCTTCCTGTCGTTCGTCCATCTCCCGTCCTATCTCCGGAACTCCGCCGTCGAGACAGTGGTTGGAACGGCCGAAAAAAGCGAGCATCTCGGCCTTCCGTTCCCGAAGCTGATCCAGATTTCCGGAGACCCAAGAATGGCGTTCGGTCTTCTCGGTCTCGTACTCATCGCCACGTTCCGCACTGTCCGCCGTGCCGACACGCTTGCCGTCCTCGTCGGCTGGACGACGCCCCTGTTCCTGCTCTCGCTCTGGCCAGATCTCGTCCGGATGGACCTGCCCTCCGCACGGGTCGCCAACTACCTGGAAACACCGCTCGCGATCGCGGCCGCATTCGCGATTGTCCTGCTTTCGGAATGGTTCCGCGAACGGGTACGCGCACCAAAGTGGATCATGGTCGGCTCGCTATTCCTGCTCGTGACCGCCGTCTCCTGGAACGGCACTGCCGACAACCTTGCCTATCTTGCGGGAGGATCGGATCGGAACGAACGGAGCTTCGGCATCTTCGCGGCGGGCGCATACCTGCGGGACCGTATCGACCCGGACATGGTCATCGTGCACGACCACATGAACATGCCCGGAAACTCTTTCCTGAAGGTGTTCCTGCTCCGTGATTACAATTTCCCCTTCTATAGGGCGCTCCTCATGCGATATGAACGGGACGACCGCCAGGAGACCTGCACGCTCAATCTCATCTCCGCTCCGGATTCCGAAGCGGCGCGCCGATGCGCCGACGACCTGAACGCGCGCGTCTTCGTCGTGGACGCAGTGGACGATGGGGCCCAGTTCGATCATTCCAAACGGTTCTCGAAAGTCTATTCGGACCCGTTCCATGCGGCGTATCTCGATCTTTCCGACACTCCCTATGCGCACTGAACCAACCGAAAAAAACGCGATGCTTTCGATCGGCACAGCGATAGCGATCGCGTTCATCGCCCTTTTCATCGCGGAATACCTGCTCGAAAGTGGCGACCATCCGGACCGGTGGCACCTCTCGTTCCCCGAACCCGAAGGCCGGACGCTTGATTTCGAACTCTGCCAGAGCGGAAGCGATTCCCGGGAATTTTCCTACACTCTCTCCGTCGACAAGGAAAAGATGCCCCGCTCCGGATCCTCCCTTCATGTCGACGCGCACGGATGCGCGACGGCCGTCGTCCCGGAGCCGTCCGCACTCCCCGAAGAGGAACAGACCGTCATCCGCATCCTCGTGACGGACGATGCCGGACGCCGACAAAGCCTCTCCAAGGTCCTCCGTTAGCACGCGCCGGCACACCCGTCTCATCATATACACCGCCATGAAATCATTTTCCTCCGTCGCGTTGCTGTTCCTTGCGGAATTCGTCTTCTACGTCTCCGGATATGTCATGCACATGATCGCCGGACGGGCGCTCGGCCCGGAGGACTACGGGCGATATAGCCTCGTCATCACCGCGACACTGCTTATCGCGAATCTCGTCGGTTCCGGGATTCCCGTCGCCATGAGCAAGTTCCTAAGCGAAACCGGAGCGGACGACCCCGCACGCCTCCGCAATATCCGAAAAAAGAGCGCCCGTGCGCAGATGCTCCTCATGGGCGGCGTGACGGCGATATTTTTCTTCCTGGCCCCGGTATTTGCGGTCCTGCTCGGCGATCCCGGACTTGTCCCGCTGTTCCGTTTCTCTTCCCTCATCATCCCCTTGTACGCGGCGGACCTGTTCTATTTCTATCTCTTCTCCGGCATGCGGCGCGTCGCCGCACAATCCGGATTGAAACTCGTCCGGGCCGTCATGCGGATCGTCGCCGTCACCGCGCTCGCCTTCCTGTTCCGGCTCGAAGGAATCCTCTCGGCCTATATTCTCGTCCCGCTCGGCGTCCTCTCCATCGCCGTCGCCATCGACACACTCCGACCCGCCATTCCGAACACGGCCAGAACGCCCGACACCGGAACGGGATTCCCTCTCCGGGAAATCTTCTCGCTCGCGATTCCGATCACGGTCTTTTTCTTCCTGTTCGAGATCCTCATGTCCTTCGACATCTATGTCCTCAAGTTCCTGTCCGGAAGCGACACTCTCGCCGGGGAATACAACGCGGCCCTCACCATTGCGCGGATCCCATCGTTTTTGTTCTATGCCCTAACGCTCATCCTGCTCCCCGCCATTTCCGAATCGCACGCCAAGGCGGATCTCGCGCGGATGAAAGAGACGCTCCGTCACGCGCTCCGGTTCATGATCATCCTCGCCATCCCCTTTGTCGCCGTCATCTCGGCCTATCCGGAATCAATCCTGTCCGTGCTGTTCGGCGGCGGGTTCTCCGATGCGGCACGGTTCCTTCCCGCCCTGACCACGGCATCGAGTCTCCTCGCCGTCTTCTATGTCGCCGCCTTCGCCTACAAGGGCATCGGAAAAATACTCATTCCGGTCTCGTTCGTCGGAGCGGGCATCGTCCTCAATCTCGCGCTCGACCTCGTCCTCCTGCCTATCTTCGGACACGGTGCCGTCGCCACGATCAAGCTCGCGACCGTCGCTTCTCTCTCACCACTGTTCCTCCGCTCCGTCCGAACGATGTTCGGCACACGCATATCCGCAACGGAAACGGCGAAAGTGGTCCTGGCCTCGGGCATGGTCTTCCTGCTCGCCCGATGGGGCGGCGATTCCGTCCGGTCGCTCCTTCTCGCGGCGATCCCGCTCGGAGCGTTGTATATCGGCCTCATCACCCTCTTCCGCGTCGTCGGGAAAGACGACCTCGCCTTACTTCGCGGCAAGGGAACCGCAACCGTCGCCGACTGACAGCCGTCACATTCGGGGAACATCCTTTCTAGCAATCGGTATCCGCAAAAAAATCATGACTCTTCCGAGCCATGATTTTCTTTCATGTCCACATTCGCACGAAATCCGCATGGGCCTAATAGTACCGAAGGTCGTCCTTGATGAGCGATTCGGCCTCCTCGGAAAGCGGGAACGCCACATCCGGCGACGGCAGCCATTGCTTCCCCTTCGCCCGTTCTTTCGTCAGCCATTTCCGGACCCATGCCTCGCGGACGGAATCCCTGGTCCGGTAGATCTCGACGAAATTCGGTGTCCGTCCGCCGATATAGAGGGACCAGAACGGGTCGTCGACATCGATCACGGCATACTTTTCGGTGAGATTTTTCCACGCGGTCTTGTTGTTCATGAGCCCTCGACGACTGATCACGAAATAGTCCACCCCCTCGAAGGTGCCGCCCTTGTGCCATTTCACGGCGCTTCCTTTGATGCATCGGCCGACGAAGAACGGACAGAAGCCCTCGTAATCCGCCCAGACCAGCAGTTTCTCCGCGTTCGGAAGCGAGTTGAGTTCCTGCGCCGCCTCGTACCCGCCATATCCCCAGGCGCCGGTCGTGATAAACCAATTCGGCAAGAGCGAACTTGTATAGTTGAAATAGAACGGACGGCCCGCGTCGAGACTGACGAGACTTCCGAAGAAGACCGCCGCCGAAAGCGACCCGACCAGCATCCATCGCGGGAATCTCCACGGGATCGCCCGGAACAGCCGGAACACGACCGTAAGCCCAATCGCGGCAAGTAGGATCACGGCCGGATAGAGCAGAATGCTGTACCGGACATGGACCAGGAGCCGCTGCATCATGGCCGCATGATAGAAGAGCAGGATGAATGCCGCAGACAGGAAGACGAGCGCGAGCTCGGTCCGCTTCATGAACCGCCGCGTTTTCCGGAACGCGCGGAGCCACGGCGCGAGCGCCAAGGCGAAGAGCGCCGGAAACAGCATGGCGGGAGGGGTCGTGAACACGATCGACTTCCACTGGGCAAGATACTGTTGACGGAGATCAAGTAGACGGAATTCCTTGCCGATTCCCGTATCGAACGGGATATCGGCCAATCCGAACCGATTGTTCGCCCCCCAGTTCACAAGCAGGAACATGACGATGCCGGCGACCGTCGTCGCCGTGGCGAAGGCGACCGGATTCCGGACAAACCGAAACAGACGAAGAAGGGTGTTCGTAATCCGCCCCCGGAGCACGATCGCATCGAACAGAACCGCGACTGCACCGATCCCGATGATCCGTACGATCGGCATGACATCCTCCGCACGGCGGAATCCGATGGTCCCCTCGTATATGTACCGGTGATCGAGCAGGGCGGCCGGCATGATAAGCGCGAAGACGGCGATGCCACCCGCAATCAGGAACACGAGGCCGAGCAACGCTTTGATTGCGTAATTCGCGACCTGCCGCCGATTGACGAACCGCTCCTGCAGGAAGAGCGGGAATACGAATGCGGCGAACGCGGAAAAGAACATGAGAAAAGACGCCGTGTACTTGCTCGCGAGCGCCGCCCCGAGAAATATCGCCGCAAACAAGAGGTATAGGAAATGAAGGACGGCGGCCCCGAGCCCTCTCCAGGTCGGACGGAATACCCGCGATATCGCCCGGAGGACGGCATTCCGCCGTGTCGCTGGATTTCGGCCGACGGCAAACTCGGCGATATGCGTGACGGTTCTCGGAAATATCCCGCGAAGGAACGCGAGCCAAGCGAGGAGTGCCGTAAACCCGAACGACCAGAGTGTCGAATCGGGATTCACAATCTGTGAGATACCGAGCAGGATGGGCGAAAGTGCGACACCGCCGGTCATGAGAAGCGCGGTCATCCGGCTTCCGGTCGCCGCATACGTGAACCAGAACAGGAACAGGAGGAGGATGCCGTTCGCGATCAGGATCGGAAGACGAAAGAAATACACACCGTTCTCGTACCGGACCGGATCATACCGGTCGATGATATTCCCATCTTCGAGCATCTTCGCTTCCGGCGGAACATCGGCCTTCATGCCGAGCGACCCGGAAAGCAGTGCCGTCGTCGCTCCCGGCTTGTCGTTGATACGGGTCTTCGCCCAATCCTCCACCTGTATGGCCTCCCAATATTCGTGCACCCGACCCTTCGACGGATTCGAGAACCACAGGTCCTCGTCGGAGGTCTGGAATTGCGCCAGGTGATGGATGCCGAACGAAAAATACAACCATATCAGCCCGAGGAGGGCGAAGGTCGTGGGAACGGTCGCATACCAAAAAGCGGAACGTTCCGTCATCCTCGCCACGTTCCCGGATGCCGCTTCGGAATCAGCCGCCTTCCCGTCCTTCGGTCGAAACATATCCGTTCCTGATAAGTTTTACATAATCACCCGACCGTCCGCCGATCTCGAGGCGGAGAATCTGTTCCCCTTTCACGTACGGGAACTTCGGATTAATCGCTCCGCCGAAGGTACGGTAGAGATAATCGACCGGATACCGTTCCGCATCGAGTTTCTGCGTCCGGATGCATTTGCCAACGAAGAACTCGCACATGCCGTACATATCGGCCCATACGGTGAGCCGTTCGGCATCCGGAAGGGCGTTCAGATACTGCGCGGCCTCGTATCCGCCGTATCCCCATGGCGTACTCAACAGGTACCGCTCCGGAAGGAACGGGTTCACGTAGACGAAATAATGCGGTCGGATGGAAAGCAGCGGGCCGACACCGGCGAGGACGAGCAGGGCGGATACGACTGCCGACGGCATGCGGAATCGGACGGGAAACCGCTCTACCGCACGGACAACAAGGAAAACGGCACCGAACAGGACGGCGGGGACGAATATGGAAAGCGGGATGAAATAATACCCGACGATATGCTCCATCCGGAGCCTGAAAGCGAGCGGGGCGGACGAATGAAACGCGACGATGCCCATGGTGACGGCGGCCAACACGGCGACGGCACCGAAGACCGCGAGGGCGACGCGACGCCAGGATTTCTTGGGCATTTCCCGAAACAGGGAATCGAGGGCGACGGCGCCGAGTATGTGTGCGAGCGGAAACAGGATGATACTGTACCGTGCCGTAACCAGGAGTCCCTGCTTGAGGACGGCAAGATAGAAGACCGGAAAAAACGAAGCGAGCGTGAACACGAAGAGCGGGCGCTTCATGGTCGAGAACAGCGATTGCAGCCACGCGAACACGAGCAGGGAAAGCGCGATCGGCGTGAGGGAAAACACGAACGGGACATGCTCGACGAGGTATCGGTCGATGAACGGGTTGTTCTCGGTGAACGAGGCCTTGGTCTTCGCGTCGAACGGGATATGGGAAAGGTCATGCAGGCTGTTGTTGGAAATCCAGTTGAAAAAGACGAACAACACGCTGGCGATAAGGACCGAGTACAGAATTTTCTCGAGGAGCGGGACCTGCCGTGACAGGAGACGCATCAGCCAGAACAGGGTCCTGCCACGGAAGACGAGCAGGTCGAAAAACGCGAGTACGGAAACGGCGACCAGCGCAAGGAAGATTGGCAGCATTCCCTGGAAGCCGATCGTGCTCTGAAACAGCACCTCCGGATCCGCGATTGCCGCGGGCATAAGAAGGGCAAACAGCACGACGGCGCCCGTCACGACGATCCAGTACCGTTTCAGGTCGGCAAGCGCCTCGTGACGGAATTCCTCCGGTTTGTCGGAGAACCGGTCAAAACGGAACAGGTACCTGACCGCGATCATGAACAGGAAGAACGGGAAAAAAATGACGCCGACATACTTGCTCGCGAGCGTCAGCCCGAGGAAACCGGCGGAAAGCCAGACGAACCGCCGTTCACGGAACTCGAGCAACGCAAAGAACGACAGGAGTGACGCGAGACCGAACACCCAGAACGGCGTATCGGGATTCACGATCTGTGACAGGCCGAGCAGTGTCGGCGAAAGATACATGAGGATGACGGACCAGATCGCCGCCCGCTCGCTGCCCGTAATCTTTTTCAGGATCCAGAAAAAATACGCCGAAAAGAACCCAATGAACAGAAACAGCGGGAGCCGAGTCAGGAAATTCACCCTTCTGACCGCTTCCGGATCGTATTCCCTCACGGGACTTCCCTTCGTTTCCGAGACTTGATGATCGATAAGATCGCCGGAAAACGGCAAGGCGATTCCGGAAAGATAGGCAAGCGTCACGCCGGGCTTGTCGTTTATGCGGGTCCCCTTCCAATCACCCTCCCGAACGGCTTCCCAGTATCCCCGAATGCGATCCGCACCCTGGTTAGGAAGCCAGAAATGCTCGTCGGCCGTGATGAAATCTGGCAGCGAAGAGAGTCCCAGGACAAGATAGATGCTGATTGCCAGAAGGTAAAACGGCCGTTGCGACGAAAAAAAACGACGCATGCCGGAACGGGATGATTTCACCGATTGTGCGAGAGGATTCGTATCACTCATACGGGTGACATGGTACCAAAAACCGGTCTGCCTGTAAACCGCGGACGAGAGCGCGATTGATAAGAATCCGTCGATGTCCTATGATACCGGTATGCGGACATTCGCCGACCTCACCCCCGACATACCCCTGAAGCCGGAAAGTATCCGGCCATATTGCCTGTGGCGACTGGCGCTCCTCTTCGCCTTCGTTGCCGGAGTCGCATTCGTAATCATGATCACCGTCTTCCCGGACGCATACAAATATTTCGATTTCCGCTCCCCTTCCGGAGCCGCAAACACGATCGCGAATCCCCGATTTTCCGACGGCACCCCCGTCTCGGACGGAATGATTCCGGACGGTCGGACGATGATCGGCAACGCGTCCGCCTCGGGGGATTTCTCGAAAATCACCTTCTCCTTCCGTGGGGAGGACGGTTCCGTCGCACCAGCCGGGACCGTATCGGCGATCCGCGCCTATCGGTCGTTCCTGCTCCCCGATGGCGCACCGGTTCCGTTCCGCGACGGGACGCTCCTTTCGTCCGACGGACGGTATTTCCTGGTATCCGAAAGCACACTCCGCCCGTTCCCTTCGGAAGCGGACGTGCGGGCGCGCGGATACGATCCGGACCAGTTTCTGCCGGTCAGACAGGACACGGTCGCGGTCATAGGAACCGTCATTCCCGCCGAAGAGACACTTCCGGACGGATTGGTCGTGTCATATGACGGCGACCGGTACATGATCCGAAACGGCGAGGCGATTTCCTTTTCGAGCGAACGAGCATTCCGGTCCCGATACCGCGAAGAAGACGCGCTCCCGATCGACACCGCGACCTTTTCGACCCTTTCCGTAAGCGATGCCCGCATCGGGTTCCTGGACGGGACGCTCGTTTCCTATGGCGAGGCGGTCTATGCCGTAGAGGGAGCGACGCTCCGCCCCATCGACAGTCCGGAAACGTTTCTCGCAAAAGGATATGTATGGGAATCGGTCCTCCCTATCACGGGAGAGGAATTCGGCATCTATGAACGGGGGCGCCTCTATACGGAACAGCAGCCGCATCCGGACGGGACCGTCTTTCTCGAGACGACGACCGGTCGGATGTTCCTCGTGGACGGGACGACGAAGCGGGAGATTCCCGAAGCTGTCCGTTCGCAATTCTCCACGGTGACCGCGGTACCGGCCCAGCAGGTCGCGCTCGGGGAATGTCCGCTTCACGGAACACCATCCCATTCCGGTTGCGAACTTTCCTGGGATCCGACCGAAACCGAGGTGGGCGCCGAATACCAGATTTCTTTCGTTCCCGATCATGCCGTGACACTGCGGGACATGAGTGCCCTCTTCACCAGGGAAATGAATCAGAGAAACCTCGACCGGTTCATCCGGGAGACGGTCCGGAAAATCAGGGTCCGCTCCCCGCTCTCACTATAACGAACACCAGTATGCGCCTCATTCGCCCGACCGAAGAATCTCGCCTGATGGCAGCCAAGCTCTCCGTCGACGCGCTCGCGCTCTTTGTCGTGGGAGGAATCGGCTATCTGCTTTCGGAATTCGTCCTGCCGGGCATATTCTCTTCCCGTGTGAATTTTTTTCTGTTCCATGCCGCATTCGGAACCCTTCTCCTGCTCGCGATTCTCGCATGGGCACCGTCACGGAGTACGGACGGCGACCGACATGAAGCGCCCGTGTCGCTCTCCCAGACAGGCATCGCGACCCTGACCGTTGTCGCGACACTCTTTCTGTTCTGGGGAGCGAAGAAGCTTCCCGTCATGAACATCGCCTTCGGGATGATCGCGACCGGGGCCGTCCTCCTCGTCCTGTTTTCGGACGCATTCGCACGACGACGGAAAGCCTGACGCGTTACGAAAAAACCGCCCCGGTTCCGGAGGCGGTTTTTTTTGCGGATATCGCTATTCCCTGGTCCCGTCGAGGTTCACATCGTACAGGATCGTCTCCTGGACGAGCCGATAACGCATGATCTCGTCCTCCCGCAGCCATAAGGCGATTTCCCGTTCCGCTTCGGACGGCTGATCGGAACAGTGGATCAGGTTTCGCACGGCACGCCGATCGATACCCGCGAGGTCGTAGGAATCGAGCGTCAGGTCGCCGCGGATCGTACCGACATCCGATGTCGTCGGTTCCGTCCCGCCGACCAGTTTCTTTACGATCGCGACGGACCGGTTCCCTTCCACGACCATGGCGATCACCGGACCCGATGTCATGAACGAGACGAGCTGGCGGATGATATCCCTGCCATATTCGATCGGTTCCTTTTCAAGTGCGATGCCGTTTTCGGAAAGCTGTTTCGCGACCCGTTCCCCCTTTTCCCGGAACCAGGCCTCATCCTTGTCGTAATGTTTCCAACACTGATCTTCCGTCGGGACGAGCATCCGCATGGCGACCAGCTTGAGTCCTGTCCGTTCGATACGCGAGACGATCTCTCCGACGAGCGACCGTTGGATGCCGTCCGGCTTCACGATGACGAAGGTGCGCTCTTTCCTGGGATGTGCCGTATCGGTCATACTGGGAATCATTATCCGATTATATCTCCTTTGTAGCACGGGACGGGAGGAAAATCAAAATAAAAAACCGGCCACCGACATATGCAACGGCCGACATGGGAAGCAAACGGCGAGCTACCTCGTCGAACCGGAAAAGATGCAGCCGCCGCGTGCGACGGAACATCGGTACGCGATATCTCCGGACCGATCCGTCCGACGGATCGTCGCGCCCGCCAGCGCAGCCCGATCGAGGGCCTCCTGCGACGGATGGCCATAGGAATTTTTCCCGACGGAAACAACCGCCTCTTCCGGTCTGACCAGGGAAAGAAATCGCTCGCTCGAGGAATGCTTCGAACCGTGATGGGACAGTTTGAGGATCTCCGATTCCGGCACGCCCGAAAGATGCGACTCCTCGTCCGGCAGATCGCCCGTCAGAAGAAAATCGGTCTCGCCGTAGGAAAACCGGGAAACGACGCTTCCCGCGTTCGATTCCGTACCGGGAGGAAGCGGTCCGTCCGGATACAGCACGCGCAATACGCCCGCGTCGGGAAGGGTGACCGAGACTCCGTTCATCGCCTCGATCCGCTCGGGAGGGTCCGCCCCTTCCGAAAGGCGGTCCTGTAGTAAGCCGAAGATTTCCGATGTCGATTCGGCGGATGTCGACAGGAAGACTTCGACACGATACCGCGAGAGAAGGTCCGGAAATCCACCGATATGATCCGAGTCCGGATGCGTCGCGACGACCGTCTCGATCGTCCGGTCCCAGAACGGCACGTACCGCGACAACCGCGACAGCAGAAGCGTCCCGCTCCTTCCACCGTCTATCAGTATCTGATTCCCGCCCTGCGAGATGAGAATCGCGTCGCCCTGTCCCACATCGAGAAACACGACCCGTGTCTCGTGCGCGCTTTGCCACGCCCAGTATGAAAATATCCCGCCGATAGATGCGGCGGCGAGAAGGGAGAGAAACAGAAAACGTATAAGTATCTTTTTCATGCCGGTTCCGATGCCTTCCTACGGATGTGTATCGACGCCGTTCCCTGCCAAAGACTCCGCGGAACGTCTTGCGAGTCGTTTCCGCATCATCGCGGCTATAAACGACACAAATCCCCGAAAAGACCGTCTCCCTTCAGGATACCCTCCGAGATAGTCCCTCGCAAGGGACAATCCGCCCAGCACGAGAAACAGAAGCGCATACCACGCGATGGAAACGACCCATCCGAATCCGACGGATATCGTCGTCAGAGGCGACAGTCTTGCCATCCATTCCGCGCCGGATACGATCGGATGCACGGTCGCGTACGCCGGAAAAGCGAACAGGTCGCCAAGCCACGGAAAGACCATTCCGGAGAGTCCGGAAAGGAACGAGAACAGCATCGCGTACGGGACGATCGGCAGCAGCGCCGCATTCGCCAAAAAGGATATCGGCGAGAAACTGCCGAAATTCGCAAAGATGATCGGCATGACGAACAGGTTCGCCGAAAAGGTCAGGAGCGCGGCCTCGACAAAGAAGCCGCCGTAGCGGACCCGGTCGACGACCCGCCCGATCCAGGGAGACGACAGGGTGATACCGGCGGCGGCCGCGAAGGACAGCAGGAACCCAATGTCGTGACGGAGCGACAGTGGATGTAAAAGCAGCATGATTCCGGCGACGAAGACGATGGCCCGAAGCGACGCATACCGACGACCGAGCCATACGGCTATGGCGGCGGCCGATGCCATACCGAACGCGCGGACCGCCGAGGACGGTGCACCGGAAACGAGTACGAATATCGCGGTGGCGGCCAGCGAGAACGGGATGGCGCGGGTCCGCCGCAAAGAAAAGGCGATGCCGAGCAGAAGGAATCCTTCGGCGACGATCGAAATATTGTATCCGGACACTGCGACGATATGGGAGAGTCCAGCCGAACGGAAATCGTCGACGACGGCCGGCGCGAGCCGACGACTCCCACCGAGCAGAAGCCCGAGCGCGAGTCCCGCTTCGGGCTCCGTGAGCGCGCGCGAGACCGCCGTTCCGAATCGTTCGGAAAAACCGAACACGGCCCGGCGGACAGGATACGATTCGCCCGTCTTTTCCCATGAGGCGGCGCGGCACCGGTACGCGATCCCATCTTTCGCGTAATACATCCGCCATTCTTTTTCGAACGGCTCGAGCGGACACGAAAGCATCCCCGTATCGCCGTACGAAAGTGCCGTCCGTCGGGGAAACGTCACGAGTACGGACTCCCTCGGACAGAGTTCTCCCGACAGGCAGTCATCGAACCGGACGACGGCCTTCCGGTCGAAATCGCCCGTTTCCGGATTTCCGACGATCGTGACCGATCCGGAAACGGAACCGGACGGACGGTCGCGGTCCCAGAGGCGTTCCTCTCGCGCCGACAGGAACAACCCCGAAGAAAGCGCGAGACAGGACAACAGGACGATCGAACCCCGACGCGACGGCCAGACGGAAACGGACGCGATACCGACCGAAACCAGAAGCGCCGGAAGCAACGGTGACCACGAAGGAAACAACGAACCGAAAAAGACGCCGGGAATGACCGCTACGACGGACCGCCTGATCAATGATGCGATATCCATGTTCAATCGACAGGAAACACGTAACGACCGACGATCGGAAAACGACATCACCCGATCATACGCTCCGTTACCCACTTCCCGTCGCCGGTCACAGGTTCTCGATGGCCTTCCTGAAACTTTTTGCCGAACCGAACGATTTGTAGACGCTCGCGAACCGGAGATATGCGACCTCGTCCGCGGATCGGAGTTTTTCGAGCGCCAGATTGCCGATTTCCCTGCTCGTCACCTCGGATTTCCGTCCCGCATGCAGTTCATATTCGATCTCATCGAGAATCCGCTCCGTCTTTTCTTCGGATCCGGGACGCTTCTCGAACGCCCGACGAAGCCCGGATTCGATTTTCTTCCGGTCGTACGATTCCTTCCTTCCGTCTTTCTTCACGACCGAGATACCCATCGTCTCCGCCTCCTCGTATGTGCTGAACCGGCCCGAGCACTTTTCGCACTCGCGCCGTCGCCGTATCGCTCGACCCTCCTTGGTATCGCGCGAATCTATGACCTTCGTCTCATCGTGGCCGCAAAATGGACACCGCATACCAGTTTCTATCGGAAAAAATTCCTCTCGCAAAAAACACCCCTTCAAGCCAAATGTACCATGTCACAGACAAAAAGAAAAGGAGGACGAAGCCGTCCTCCTTCCGCAAGTGTCGGATCCGGAACGCTATTTCTTCATCTTCCGTCGGATGAACGCGGGAATATCGATATCGTCCCCTTCCTCGGAAAACTCCTTCGCCTCGGGCCTGGCATCGGCCGGCGGAATCTTTTCCGTGAGGATCATGTCCGGCCGTTCCACCGTACGACGGGTGACTTCCTCGAACATCTTGTGGGAATATCGGTCATCCGTATCGTCCGAGGCGTCGGGAAACGACGGCGTCGGTTCGATGACGGCACGGACCGCCGGAATCGATTCGGTCGGTCGGGAAGAACGGGATTCGACCCGGGACACGAGACCGATCGGATTCCGATCGCCTCCGCGCGGAATGTCGAATCCGGTCGCGACGACCGTAATCTGGAGCTCTCCCTTGTGAATCTGATCGTCCACGACGGCGCCAAAGATAACCTTGGCGTTCGGGTCGATGCTCTCGGTGATGATGTTCGCCGCCTCGTTGACCTCGAGCATGCCGACATCTTCCGCTCCGGCGATATTGATAAGGACGCCCTTCGCCCCGTCGATGGACAGCTCGAGTAGCGGGCTGTTGATCGCCGCACGGGCCGCCTCCTCGGCACGGTTGTCGCCCGTGGCGATGCCGATTCCCATAAGGGCCGATCCGCTGTCCTGCATGATGGTCCGCACGTCCGCGAAATCGACATTGACGATTCCGGGCTTCGTGATGAGGTCCGATATGCCCTGGACCCCCTGACGGAGCACGTCGTCCACGATGCGGAACGCGTTGATGAGCGAGGTCTTCTTGTCGATGATGGAAAGCAGTTTGTCGTTCGGGACGGTGATAAGCGAATCCACGCGATCGCGGAGATTTGAAAGGGCCTCCTCGCCGATTGCGCGACGCTGCGCGCCCTCGAACGTGAACGGTTTAGTCACAATGCCGATAGTGAGCGCACCCTGTTCCTTCGCCGTCTCGGCGACGATCGGAGCCGCCCCAGAACCGGTCCCGCCGCCCAGTCCGCAGGCGACGAACACCATGTCGGCACCCTTGAGCACCTCTTGGATCTCGTCACGGTTCTCTTCCGCGGCCTGCCGGCCGATTTCCGGATTCATCCCCGCGCCGAGTCCCTTCGTCAGATTCTTCCCGATGTGGACCTTCTCCGCAGCCTTCGAATTGTGCAGTGCCTGCGCGTCGGTATTGATGACCACGAACTCCACTCCCTTGATCTTGGAATCGATCATCCGCGATACCGCGTTTCCTCCGGCGCCGCCGACCCCAACGACCTTGATTTTCGCGAATGTCTCTATTTCCGGTTTGATCTCAGCCATACGGGGATACTGCTAAAAAATGGTCGAATCGTTCCGCTGGGCTTTTTTGTTTTCGAAGTATCACTGTAGCACGCGGAAAAAGCTTGTGTCAAGCTTGATTTTCAACCTTTTTGTGTTCGTATTTCGTTCCGTTTCAGTCGAGCGGGAGAAACTTCCGAAAGAAGTCTTTTATTTTTTTCCCGACCGAAAACAACCACTCCGGAACCGCTTTCCCCGCCCCCGCGGAAAAGAATCCGGATCCCGAGACCGATCCGCCCGAACGGCTCCGCTCCCGGGCGAGCAACACGAGTCCGACGGCGGTCGCGGAATCCGGCGTGTCGACCAGATCAAAAAGGCCTCCGAGCGGTTTCGCATTCGGATATCCGACCTGCGACGGAAGCCGTAGGCTCTCCTTGGCCATCTCGACCGCGCCAGGAAGCGATGCCCCGCCACCGGTCAGGACCGCTCCGCCATACAAAGGACCCTTTCTCCCGCACTTCGCGAGTTCGGCATCGACGAAGCGGAACAGTTCGTCCATGCGCGCCTCGATGATTTCGGCAACGTAACGGCGAGAGACCGACTCCGTCTCATGCGAGTCGATTTGGAACAGGTCGATTTCCTCGTTCCTGCCGACCGAATCCGGCAATGCCGTCCCGTACCGGAGTTTTACCTGCTCCGCGATATCGACGGAGACCCGTAATCCCATCGCGATGTCGCCCGTCACATGTGCGCTGCCGATGGGAATCACCGCGAGATGGACAAGCTCCCCTTCCTCATATACGACGATCGACGTCGTGCTTCCGCCGATATTCACCAAGACGACGCCGTTTTCCTTCTGTTTCCCGTTCAGCGTCGCTTCCGCGGCCGCAAGCGGCTCGACGGCGTGAAAGGCCGGACGGATACCGACCTGGTCGAGGATCCTACCGATGCTTTTCATCTGGTTCATGCCCGTCCCGACGACGAACGCCTCGGCTTCGAGCCGGACACCGCGCATACCGACGGGATCCTTGATGTCTTTCTGGTCGTCGAGTCGGTACCGCTTCGGGATCACATGGAGCACCTCGCGATTCGAAGGCGACATGACATGCGCCTCCGTTTCCGTAATGACGCGGTCCATGTCCTCTTCGGCGACCTCGCCGTCAGGGCGGCTGACCGCGATGACGCCGAACGCCTTCTGGCAGAAAATATCGAGACCGGATACGCCGATGCCGATGATGTCGGCCGTGACTCCGGAGACACGCTCGGCATGTGACACGACACTTGCCACCGTACTCGCCACGATAGATGCGTCTATGACCGTTCCCTTCCGCATCCCCCCTTCCGATACGGCCTCGGTCGCGGCAAGCACGCGCAACAAATCGTCGCCCGGGACTTCCTGCGCCATAACCGCCCGGATCCGCGAGGACCCGATGTCTATTCCGAGATAGTTTTCTGTTTTTGCCATACGAAGAACGGCAGGATCGGCTCCCCCAGGGAACGCTCCAACTTATACCCGATAGTATACCCCGAAACCGAAAAAAGGACAAAGTACGGAAACGACGGAAGAAACCCGCCGGAGTTTCAG